>Ga0255782_10001300_pt1 | contig 21813 bp, 13 predicted proteins | sample 101ome_26_FD_179980 | JGI IMG/M metagenome (GOLD analysis project Ga0255782, IMG submission 179980) | Coastal salt marsh microbial communities from the Groves Creek Marsh, Skidaway Island, Georgia - 101408AT metaG (version 2) | ecosystem: Environmental > Aquatic > Marine > Intertidal zone >...
GTGCTACTGCCACCGATGCTTTAGATAATGAGTCCATAGAGGGAACAGAGTTATTAGTGATTGATCTTACACCACCGGATGCTCCTGTGGTTGATGATTTGATTACAAATGATCAAACACCAGACATCACTGGAACAGCGGAGGCATTGAGTACTCTAAACGTTACGGTTAATGGTGTTACTTATACCACAGAAGCGGATACTAGTGGTTTATGGAGTGTTACCACCACATTACTCTTTGATGATGAGTACACTGTCACAGCCACGGCTACAGATTTAGCGGGTAATACTTCGACGGTGGGATCAGGGTCATTAGAGATTGATACAGTGGCACCTACAAGACCTATAATCAACGACCTTCAAACGAATGATCGTACACCTGGTATTACAGGAACAGCAGAGCCACAATCTCAAATTACCGCATTTTTAGATGGGCTTAATTACATAACTAGCGCCGATGCGAACGGAAATTGGGGAATAGAAGTAACTAATGATTTACAGGATGGTGAATATACTATAGTTGCTACATCCCGTGATGCAGCAGGTAATGTATCTGCGCAAGGAGTTGGCACCATAACCATTGATGCAACTGCTCCAGATGCTCCAATCATAGAGGCTTTAACAACCAATAACCAGACCCCTACTATTACAGGGACAGCAGAAGAAGGCAGTCAGATTAGAATGACTGTAGACGGAAACATTTATACTGCTATTACTGATAGTAATGGTAATTGGAGCGCAATGGTAACTGCTACGCTAGAAGAAGGGCCATATATTATAAGAGCCACCGCTACAGATAGACCTTTTGACAACCAATCTGTCGAAGGCACAGCAGATTTAGTTATTGATCTTACTCCACCAGCACCGCCAGTTATTGATGATCAAATTACAAACGATACTACACCAACCATTACAGGTACGGCAGAAGCGCTTAGCACAGTTATTCTTACTTTAAATGACGTGGATTATACTGCTACTACCGAAGCTAATGGTTTATGGTCAATTGATATAACAGACCTGCTTCAGGATGGTATTTATACTGTAACAGCTACTTCAACGGATATTGCAGGAAATCTTTCTGATGTTGGTTCAGGATCACTGACTATAGACACTGAGGCACCAGCCCCCCCTGTTTTTGATCAGCCTAATTATGCCACCAATGATCGTACTCCAGATATTTCAGGTGGGGCGGAAATTGGAGCGAAGATTACGGTTACCATTAACGGTAGAGATTACACTATGATTGCTGATAGTAATGGCAGTTGGAGTATAACTACAGTAACATTACAGGATGGGGACTATACAATGACCGCTACCGCGGAGGACGTGGCAGGTAATATTTCAGCTGAAAGTTTTGCCACCTTAATTATAGATGCAACACCCCCACCAGCGCCAGAAATTGATGATTTAATTACCAACGACAGAACTCCTGAGATTACTGGTACTGCTGAACCAGCAAGTACGATTGCACTGCTGGTAGCAGGGGAAGAATATCAAGATATTACAGACGGCAATGGGAATTGGGCTCTTACTATTTCCAACGAATTAAATGAAGGTGAATATACTATGAGAGCAACAGCAACAGATGCTCTTAATAATCAATCTTTCGTTGGTACTGGCGATTTAACCATTGATATTACTCCACCACCTGCTCCCGATGTTACACTTGCTTCAACAACAAGAGTTGAGGGTTCTGCGGAACCGGCTAGCACAATTAAGGTGTTTAAAGGAGAAACTTCTAGTGTAGTTATTGGAAGCGGAGTTGTATCATCTTCAGGATCATTTATAGTTACTTATGATGTTGTACAAAAAGATGAGGATTTTGTTAGAATTAGTTCTACAGATCAAGCTACAAATGAGTCTGATTCAGTTGTTATAGAGATAGATAAGACGGCTCCAGAAGCACCGACTATCGACGACCTTCAAACTAACATAAGCACACCAGTGATTACTGGAACTGCTGAACCAGATTCAGAAATAAAGCTAATAATTGCGGGAGTTACCTACACTACAACTGCTGATTTTGCAGGAGCATGGAATATTCTAATTAATTTCTTAGAAGATGGTGAATATCAGATGGTTGCGACTGCAACCAATGCTATTGGTAATGAATCAATCCCGGGAGTTGGAACACTAATTATAGATGCAACACCTCCTGTTGCTCCAGAGATTTTTGACCTAATTACTAACGATACAACTCCATTGATTAGAGGGATAGCAGAGCCAGAAAGTCTTGTCAATTTAAATCTTAGCGGTGTTGCTGGATATTCAACCATAACAGATGCTAACGGGAATTGGGAAATTCAAATAGATCGAGTTCTTTCTGAAGGAATTTATGAAATTATCGCAACCGCAACTGATAATGCTGGAAATGAATCTCCTGAAACAAATGCAGAACTAGAAATTGACTTAACACCACCTATGCCACCAGTGGTATATAGTCAGTTGACAAATGATACCACTCCAACTATAGCAGGAACTGCGGAGCCTGGAACTAAAGTTAGCATTGCTTTGAATGGTAACCTGTATAATAGAGATGTAGATATCAATGGGAATTGGACTTTAGAGTTGACCTCCCCATTGGAAGAAGGGGTCTATACTATAGAGGTTGTTGCAACGGATTTAGCTCAGAATGAGTCTGACACTGGTAGAGGGGTTTTAGAGATTGATGTTACTGCACCAGATGCTCCTTTCATGGATGAACTCGTAACGAATATTATTAGCCCAACAATTACTGGTTCTGCTGAAGCAGGTAGTGAGGTTTCCTTACTGCTAAGTGGAGAAACCTATTTTGTAGAAACAAATGCTAATGGCATATGGAGCTTCCCGATTCCAATAGAACTTTTGGAAGGCAGTTATGAAATAAGGATGAGAGCCAAGGATGAAGTAGGTAATGAATCTGAGGAAGGTATAGGAATTTTGGTAATTGATCTTACTCCTCCAGAAATACCTGTAGTTGATGATTTAAGTATTAATGATAATACTCCGGTAATTTCGGGTACTGGAGAACCAGGAGGAATAGTATCAATATTTATTGATGGCAAATATTATTCTTCGGAAATATCAGAAACAGGTTTATGGCAGACGCAGTTGACGGATCCGTTAAAGGACGATACCTATTTAATTACAGCTACCGTTACGGATAAGGCTGGTAATGAATCAGCTGAAGGTTTCGGAGAGCTGATTCTAGATACTTTAGCTCCAGAAGCTCCTATCGTAGATAATCTATATACTAAAGATACTACCCCTGATATAACCGGAAGGGCTGAGCCTCTTTCGGAGCTTTTAATCATTGTTGACGATCGAGAGTATCTAACAAGTGCAGATTCGCAAGGAAATTGGGTTATAACCTTAGCCACATTGATTGATGGAGAATATTTAATGGAGGTGTATGCAACAGATTCTTTTGAAAACACTTCTGAAAAAGGTTTAGGATTATTAACTATTGATACTATCAACCCTCAATCCCCATTTATTTTAGATCTAATAACAAATGATACTACCCCTGAAATTACTGGAACAACAGAACCGTTTAATAAGGTAATTGTTTATATAAATGGAGGAGCTTATGAAACTAAAGCTGATGAGTCAGGAGCTTGGATTATAGATAAAGTCGATACGCTCAGCGCAGGTCGTTATACTATTTCAGCCTTATCAGAGGATTTAGCAGGTAATTCATCTGATCTTGGTATTGGAGATTTGATTATAGATACCACTCCCCCTATTCTAACTAAAACAGGCTCAGTGATACAACCTGCTTTGAGCACTTACAGTATTGTTGAAAATGAAGTTTTAGTTTATGACTTTGATGCGAGTGAGAATGTAGATTTCATCCTTTCAAGATCTGACCAAGAAAGTTTCAAATTGAGTGACCAGGGAGTTCTAGAATTGATTACACCTCCTGACTTCGAGAAAGGGCAGTTGTCTTATATCGTTTATGTGATTATAGAGGATTTAGCAGGAAATACAGCATCAAATAGGATAGAAGTTTTGGTGGATAATACTTTAAATGAAGATACAGATGGAGATGGCGTTTTAGATATTGATGATGAATTTCCAGATGATCCAACAGAAAGTATCGATACTGATGGAGATGGTATTGGTGATAATGCCGATACCGATGATGACGGGGATGGTGTTTCAGACATTGATGATGAGTTTCCATTAGATCCAGATGAGGCGTTTGATACCGATGGAGATGGAATAGGAAATAATTCGGATGGGGATGATGACGGGGATGGTGTTTCAGATATTGATGATGAGTTTCCATTAGATCCAGATGAGGCGTATGATACCGATGGAGATGGAATAGGAAATAATGCTGATGAGGATGATGATGGCGATGGGGTTGATGATATTTATGACTTATGTTTAGCAACACCTCTAGGGGAGGCAGTTGATGTTAATGGCTGTACACTATTTAGTTTACCAGCAAATGCTTTTTCTGTCATTTCTTCACCGGCAAGTTGTGTAGGAAAGGAAAATGGTAAAATTGAAGTGTCAGCATTTGATCAAACATTAAGTTATCGATTCTCAATTTCAGGCAAAGCTCAATTATTTAGATTGAATCAGTTTGATGGATATAACAGAGTGGTGGAGGGCTTATCCGAAGGAATATATGAGGTATGTATGACGGTTGATGGTAATTCCCAATTTAAAAGGTGTTATACTGTCACTATAGGACAGCCAGAACCATTAAATGTTGTTTCAAAATATATAGAAGGAAAACAAATCCTTGATCTTCAAATAGAAGGGGCTTCTGAATATTATGTAGAAGTAAATGGAACGAGAACGATTGGAAGAGGGGCTAATTTTTCTATTGCTTTACTAAAAGGGATAAATAGAATTAAGGTGTTCACAGATCAAAATTGTCAAGGAGTTTATGAGGAGGAGATTTTCATTTCTGAAAATGTCGATTTTGCACCAAATCCTGTTCAAGACAACCTCTATCTTACTATTGGCGGTTATGATAATGAAGCTATTATTACTGTAATAGACTTGAACGGTAATGTGGTCGAAAAGCAAGAAGTAAGAATTCCTTTTAGAAGAGTTTATTCATTGAATATGAGTAGATATCGACAGGGCGTATATATAGTTAAGATTAATAATAGTTCGGTTCGAAAGTCACTTAAAGTAGTTAAGCGATGAGAAAGCTCAAAAACATACTAATTCTATTAGTCATACTTTTCATAGCATGCGTAGATTACGCTAAGGAAGATCTTGTGTTTGACTCGGAGTGCTACTATTGCCCAGAAACAGTCACCTTATTATTTCCATTAAATAATGAGACTTGCGAGCCTGGCACCATCATCGATGATAGTAGAGCAACTCTTAAACTATTATGGGAAGAATCTAAAAATACTGACTATTATGAGGTAACTATTACTGATTTGTCTAGTGGAGAATCGCAAAGCATTTCTAGAGTTCTTTCAAATGAACAAGAGGTTGTTTTAATACGATCAAGAGGATATGAGTGGAGTGTTACGAGCGTTAATCAACGTTCAGATACTAGGAGTACATCTGAAGTATTTCAATTCTATCTCGAAGGAGAGCAAACGGAGAATATTGCTCCAACAACCCCGATCTTATTAACCCCAGAATCTGGGAAAACTATCGATGCAGGTGAGAAACTTTTCTCTTGGGAGTCATCTACTGATGGGGATGGAGATAATCTTTTATATACCTTATTTTTAGATACATTAGATGGGAAGCAAGATCCTCCGATTGAACAAAAAGATATAGTAGCTAACTCTATTCTAAGGCTTTTAGAACCTGGATTACAATATTACTATAGGGTTGAAGTATCGGATGGTAAAACTATTTCTTCTAGTGAAACTAGAAGTTTTAGAACGAGGGAATAATATTACCTCACTGAGGTGATTAAAGCGTTCCAATTGGAGCGCTTTTTTTGTGTTTTATTTTTCGTTCGAATACTCACATTAATTCTCTTAAACGTTATATTTATAACAATTAAACAATCTAACATGCTACCATCCTTTACTGACGGATTTTTCTCTGTCGATCCTAAACACGGCTTCCTGCCAATCGCTGAGCCTTTGGCAAAATTGCCAGAATCTTTTTCAGCTTTACAGAGTCTCATTGATGAGATGCCTATTGTGAAAGACGATGGTTCCCCAGGCTTATTGGCTTCAGAAGGAGCTTTTGAGAAGGCCGTTTTGGCACTCCCAAATTACTTGACTGATGTTCAGACAGAAAAGGATCCGTTCGTACTCGCTGCGCTTTTTCGTGCCTATGGTTTTGTGACTTCTGCCTATACCCTTGCGCCCTCTCATTATAGCTTTGTGAAGATGGGTAAGTATGGAGAGGCGCATGAGGTGCTTCCGGCCAATGTGGCACAGCCCTTCGCTGCAGTAGCTGATAAGTTAGAAGTTTATCCCTGGATCGATTACCACTATGCTTATTCACTTGGTAACTATCAGAAAATTGATAAGACCAAAGGCTTAGAGTGGACTAACCTTGCTATGGCGGCGAAATTTTCTGGTATGGATGATGAACGTGGCTTCATCATGCTACACGTGGATATCAATCAATATTCACCCGATCTAGTTAAAGCTGTTTATGGAATTGTAGAGAATGAAAATAGGGATGACCTCAATCGTGATGTTCATCTGTTAGCAGATACGCTCAATAAGATGAATGATCGTCGAAGACTCATGTGGGAAGCATCAAGATGGAAGCATTATAATGACTTTCGAGTCTTCATTATGGGAGTAAAGGGTAATGACGATATTTTCCCAAACGGTTTGCTTTACGAGGGCGTTTGGGAGGAACCTAAGGCTTATAGAGGACAGACGGGTGCACAAGACAACATTATCCCGACCGCTGATATTGTGAGTGGGGTGATACATTACTATCCGCAAAATCAACTGACTTCGTATTTGATGGATCTTAGACAATACCGTCCGATGTGTATTCAAAATTTCTTTAAGGAACTCGCTGAACAAATGTCTAAGAAGCCACTTGCACAGCGACTCATTGAAGATGACAATCAAAGAGGAATGCAAGGTCTTATGAAGGCCTACGAGGAGATTTATCTATTTAGAAATGGCCACTGGCAGTTTGTGCAGAAATACATTATGCAGAATACGGCTTATCCAAAGGCGACCGGTGGTACACCGATTACTTCTTGGATACCGAATCAAATCAAGGCCGTGTTAAGCGCGATGAAAGTTTTATCAACGGCGATGCGATCTACCCCAGAATTCTCAATGGAAGAGTGGCAAGAAGGCTACGATAAGAAGGTAAAACTCCTTAACAAACAATTAGAAATCGTTGCTGTTGATGCATTCGATCCTGAAGCAGTTTTTAAACTTAATCTTGAACTAGGATACCAAGACTTTTAAAGATCGCCCTGTAATAGAACCCAAGGCCCCGAAAATACCACCCACAAGGCCGGTAAACAGTATTAATGCGCTTACGCTTCCGTTTAAGGGGAGGAGCACCGCGATCTTCTCGGCTAAAATAAAATCATTGGCATTGGAGATACGGTATGCTTGAATACTCCATAAAAGACCTATACTTAGCATTGGTGCCAAGAAAACCGAAATCCCTTTTAAGCGAATGATAAAACTGATAATAGCAGTAGCTATAACGACTCCCCACCAAGGAGTGAAAAGTTGAAAAAGGAGCGCGAAGCCAATACTTAAAATACTATGTATTACAATTCGTTTCATGGTTTAAGTTCTGTGGTTGAAGTGATACCGCTAACGGCTTGTGAATTGGGCAGGTAAATAAGCTCATAGTAATCTCCTGCAGCCCAAGTGTCGATCATAGAGTCGTAGTACCTGCTACCAGGGTTACCTGACTGTCCGCCAGGGTACACTCCGAGTGCTTTCGTTTCTGAATCTAATTCAACGATCATCCGCCAAGAAGGGCCGTGGGTTTTACTCGTGGCGTTGACGATGCCTTTGTTACCTCCGATAGGGATATCAAACCTTGATAAGGCCGGTAAGGCTTGCAGTAGATGACCAACCTGTGTGCCTTTGTACGAAGCCCAATCGAGCGATTTTCCTGATTTCTTGAACGCATCCAATTTCTTTGCTGCTTCATTGAAAGCTAACCGAGCAATTGCCGCTGCATCTTCGGTTTCTGCGCTAGACTGAAGATCAAAAAATTCATGATTAGAATGGTACTTAGTAAGCCAAATCGTTTGATAGCTATCAGGTAATTGTAGAGCGAGATCACTTTCGGTTAGTTCGTCCCATACCATTGCGTAATATTCATTCCAAAGCGCTTCAAAAACAGAGGCGCCAATGGCGTCAGTATGGTTGTAATAGTCCCAAGAGGATAAGGTCGTAAAGTAGCCTTCAGTATTCGAATTTACCTCTGACTCTATCATTGATAAGAAGGTAGGCAACACTTCTGCCGCTTTTAAATTGTAGTTGTTATTATGAAGGTCTTTGAAGTCTTGAACAGAGAAGGTTTCTTTTGACCTGAAAAAGTCGTTGATGACTCTATTGCGATAAGTCTCATAGGTGGGGTCATAAACATAGTAAGGATAATTCTCATCGGTCGGATGCTGATTGGCCGAGCTCACAAAGCCTCTCTCTGGATTGCGTACATGCGGATTGTGCTCCTGCGGAATGAATGATTGCCACTCGTTGTAGGGATTTGAACCATTCAATACGAACTTTCCTTGTTCGTTGAATTTGTTAGCTATTTTTCCCTGAATCCATAATGCGATATCATTGTCTTTAGATGCGAAAATGAAATTCTGTGCTGGTGCAGTGTAGGTAGAAACGGCGGCTACATACTCATCATAGTTCTGTGCTCGGTTGAGTGATAAAAAGGTGTTTTGGTTGGAGTTAGGAAGGTGTCCGATCCATTTCATTGCGAGATTTTCTCGACCATTTCCTTTAAAGGTTTCGTCATAGGTAATCGGTCCGTAGTGTGTGTAACGTACAGTGTCTAAAACTGCTTGACCGCCCTTTACCTTGATGGTTTCTATCACCTCTCTTATATCACGCCAATCGTCTCCATAGCGGTATCGTTTTTTGGTCTCGTCTTCGAATTCAATACGATACCAATCTTTTACATCTCGGGTTGCGTTGGTCACTCCCCAAGCAATGCGATCGTTAAACCCAATGATAACCCCTAAGGCTCCGGGTAGGGTAGCTCCCATAACATTATGATCGGGTGCTGATAGTTGCATTACGTACCAGATTGAAGGTAGATTTAATCCAAGGTGAGGGTCGTTTGCAAGTAACGGATTTCCATTTTCTGAATGCTCAGCGTTCACAGCCCAGTTATTACTCCCATTATCAGGGTCAGGTTTGTCAAGTACTTCCTTAGTTTGTACAATAGCTTTAGAAACCCCTTCAGGGCTTTCAGGTCGGTCGACAGTACCAAAATCACTCCAGTCTCGTTCTCTAGGAATCACAGGGTCTTGATCGGCAATGAAATCGGGAAAAAGTAAATCGAAGGTTTCACGTCCGAATAGGCTTAAAAAATTAGTGTTTTCTAGATCTTCATCACGTCCTGCAAGCATGTCAGTCATGTACATAAGTAAAAGAGCTGATTTTTCAGGCTTCCACTTTTCAGGCGAATAACCTAAAAGCTTATATTCTACCGGATAATCATCACTTTCTAATGACTCGATATAAGTATTAACTCCATTACTGTATGCATTTAAACGCTTTGTTAAAACAGGGTCTTGAAGCATTTCGTTAATGGCGTTCTGTGCTCCAAACACCATCCCTTTTCTTCGCTGTCCTCTGTCATATTCTACCGCTTTCTCTCCGATAATTTCAGAAAGACGGCCAGCAGCGGCATAGGTCTGAAATTCCATCTGCCATAAACGGTGCTTTGCTGTGATATACCCTTGTGCGAAGTATAAATCGGTATCGTTTTGGGCGAAAATATGAGGAATGAGCTCTGAGTCATAGTGAACCGTTACTTCAGATTGAAGACCACTTAAGTTAAGTTCAGTCTCTGGACTTTCGCTTTTATCATTTTGCCAAAACCCAGTTTGTGGACTCATAAACTGACCTATAGCAGGCAAGGTTCCCCACCCACGATCTGCAGCATAAACTAAGAGAATAGTTAGGGCGGCACTGATGATGAATTTGATCAATTTCATTGAACGAATGATTAATAAGGTTCTACAAGATAGTGTTTAGGAATCATAGATTGAAAAACGCAAATACCAGTAATAGGGCAAAAACTACCATAAATAAAACCGATTGTAAAAAGCTGGATAAAACGAAAAACAATAAAGTCTTGGCCCAGCCTTTTTCAAAAAATCGTTTGAAACTAATTAGATAATAGATCATCCAGCTAAACCCGAGCAAACCAGAAATAAAGCTAATGATAGACCAACCTGTACTCGAAGCCAATAATTCGAGGCCTTTTTGAACAAAAAGTAAGATGAAAAAACTAGTTGCAATATGTAATATAAAAATCAAGTGATCGATGTACCAGTAGTGCTTTCGCCTAATGAAAACAAGTTTTAGAATAAGTGCTAAAAGTGGGAGCGTGATGAAAAGTACTTGCGGCAATCGATTTAGAACCTCTTCGCCAAAGGCTTGAATAAATCCTTTTTGACCTTCATACTTGTCTTTGATCTGGTAAAATTTTTCAATGAATCTTAGCTCAAAATCGCTGCTGCGGTCTTCAGGTTCTAAGGTTTCTTGATTGCTTAGATATTCTTCGAAAGACTCAAATTCGCTTTCAAGATTGCTAGTAGGAGTCCTTTCTTGTTCTAGATCTTCTATGATTTCTGGAGGTGAACCGATACTAACTGTGTTTTCGGCATTCTCACTATTGGCGAAATCAATGACGTCAGGATTCGAAAAAGTACTGCTAAATAAGAAGTAGATAGCTGAAGTAAAAAGATAAAATTGAACGGGGTTCACATAACTGCTACGCTTACCCTCCATGTAAGCTAAAGTTAATGCTGAAGGTTTACTGAAAAGCAACCGTATTGATTGAACAAGTCTACCGTCATAATTAAGAAGCCCACTGAAAAACTGTCCTAAAAGCTGCCAGACGCTTAACTTTTTAGGACGATTTTCTTGGCCGCATTCGCTACAATAACGACCGGTTAATGGGGTGTTGCAATTGAGACAATTCATAGTGCTTAATCGGCAGTTTCAAAAATAGCTCTGAGGAATGCTTCTGGGCCTATGAACCCGCTTCCGTAGGTGTCGTCCCACTCAGCTAAGGGTCTGATTTCTATAATTTCTTCTATGCTTTTTCCTTCTTCTCGCAATTCAACAACTAACTCTCTAAATAGGTCGAGAAGGTTAGCGTAATCGGTGAGTTGCTTTTTGTTTGCGACCTTTCCATGCCCGGGAATGACAACCGTTTCATCATCAATCATACCTGCAGCCATGTATAAGTTCGAGATCATACCATCGATATCTCCACCAGAAGAAATATCTACATAAGGATAACGTTCATTAAAGAAATTGTCACCGAGATGAATCACATTTTCAGTTGCGAAGAAATAGAAACTATCCCCGTCAGTATGCGCGTCATTCACATGAAAAGCATGTATTTCAGCATCCTCTCGGTACCGGAGCTTCAACTGATCTGAAAAGCTGATGGTAGGGAGTGCCTCGATGGCAGCAGGAGGTGTGTTTCTTCGAGTCGATTGTTGACCGGTTTTTAATCGATCATAAACACGGTCGTGGGCAATGATCGTTGCCCCGTTTTCAGCAAAATTTGCATTACCCCCTGTGTGGTCTCCGTGCCAATGGGTGTTTAGCACATAGGCAACCGGTTTAGGGTTAATCTGCTGAATGGTAAAATTGATTTTATCGCTTAGAGGAGCAAACTGATCGTCGATGATATAATTCTGATTTTCACCCATGACTAGTGCGATATTTCCTCCACTTCCGAATAAGACATGAACGTTTTTAGAGACTTGAACAGGTTCAATTTGAACCCCATCAAAATTGCGTTGTGCTATAAGGCCTACACTTAATGCTGAAAAAATAAACGAGAGAATCGATTTCATATTCGGTATTTTTGGAAAAGTTAGCCATTAATTTTCAGCAAAAAACCTACAAATGAAAAAGACTTTTTTACTTCTCAGCTTTGTTTTTGTCTTAATCGCATGCGAAAGCGCAGAAAAATCTTTAACTACTGAATCAATTACAACCATCTATTTGATTCGACATGCTGAAAAAGATCGCTCTGATAAAGAGAATAGGAATCCCGAATTAACTGACCAAGGAAAGAAACGTGCAGAGCGATGGGCTGAGGTTTTAGGGCTCTCTAAAATGGACGCTGTGTATAGTACTAATTATCAAAGAACACTTCAAACTGCTGCTCCAACTGCCACTCGTAATGGTTTAGAAATTCAAATCTATGAGCCTAACAATTTGAACATAGATTCTTTAGCCACCCTTCACCAGGGGGAGCGCATTTTGATTGTGGGTCATTCAAACACCACTCCAATGCTTGTAAATCGTGCTTTAGGTGAAGAGCGTTTTGAATGGATTGAAGATACCGTTAACGGTAATTTATTCGTGCTTACCATTACCCCTTCAGCTAGAGGAGTACAGGTGTTATCGATTGAATAAAACTACTGTATCAAGCGGTAGATTAAAATTGCCGTACGTTTCGTAAGCGCCTCAAAGGTTTTTAGGTTTACTGTTTCGTTTGGCGTATGTGCACCACTTCCCATGCTGCCTAGTCCGCCTAATGCGGCCTCTACATAGGAGGCTGCAAAAGAAATATCTGCAGCGCCTCTTCGACCTGGGTCGTATGCCTTAACCTCACCTTGGCCGAGATCTTGACTTACCTCGCTCAGGAGCTCAAGAAGCTCGAGATTACCTTCTGTAGGGGGCATGGCAGGATAAGAGTCTGTAAATTCAATAGTTGCTGAAGTTTGTGGCAGATTACCTTTTTCAATAATAGCTCTCATTTTTGCTCTTGCTTGCTCCTTTTGATCTTCAGTAATGAAGCGTAATCCTCCTCGTATTTCTGCCTGTTGTGCGACGACATTAGTTTTTCCGAAAACCTCTGCCTGACCCTTTAAAGCGTCGTAATTCATAAAGGTTCCGCCATACATAATACCAGGATTAAAAGTGAGTAGCTCCTCGCCGCGAACTTCCTCGTAGAATGCATTCAAAACCCGACCCATTTCAAAAATCGCACCGGCGCCAGTACGTTCAGAGAACACGCCTGAAGAGTGTGCTCGTTTACCTGTGGTAGTCAGATGCCATCCAGAAGCTCCTCTTCGAGCGATCGTAGCATAATCGAACCCAGTAGAAGTTTCATAGCCCAATGCGATATCAGCATGCTTTGCAGCTTCAATGAGGGAGTGTCTTGAAATAGATAAAGGTTTACCTGTACTTTCTTCGTCCCCGGTAAAGATTACCTGAATGTCTGCATTTTCTAAAGCACCTGCTTCTTTTAATGCTTTTAGCGCGTATAGAATCATTACATCGCCACCCTTCATATCATTTCCGCCAGGGGCCAATGCAATACTGTCATTGATTTTTTCAAAAGTTTGAAACGGACTATTCTCTTCAAACACGGTGTCTAGGTGACCGATCAGCAGGAGTTTTTTTCCTTTAGTGCCTGTAGTTTTCGCGATAAGGTGCCCGGCTCGATTCATTTCTTCGGGCATGCTCTCCCATTCGGTGTTAAACCCAATGGCCTCAAACCCTTCACTGAAAACTGCTCCTACTCTTTTAACTCCCTCGAGATTTAGGCTTCCGCTATTAATGTTTACGACCTTCTCAAGAAAGTCGATAGCCTCATCGTTATTTGCGCTAACCCGTTCTATGATTTTTCTTTCACTACGATCGAGTTTTTGAGCTTGAATAGGTACTAAAAATGAAAAAACGAGGCTTAAAGTAAATAGGTTACGAATGAGTTTCATGGATATATGATTATATTGAACTAGTCTAAACTAAAAAATATATTGCTATGGCTACTTATTCATGTGATTCTTGTGGAATGTCGGTGAATGCCTCTTGTGCGAAGTGTGATGTTCCTTTAGAAAATGGGATGTTGACTTTAGATAGTGGCGCTGAGGTTCAAATCTCATTCTGCCCATCGTGCGAAGGAAAAATTAAGTCACCACAATGTTGTGGGGCTGATATGAGCTGCTCGATGTAATGAAAAAAATCATTTTTATTGGCGCCATTTTGGCGCCATTTTTCGTTTGTTCACAGCAGGTAAGTACTAAGCAGTTAAATCGACTTACTGACCAGCATTGGCAGAAGGGTCTTGATTTACTTCAAGAGATTGTCGCGGTTCCTAACGATGCCGCAATTGTATCAGATTTAGAAGCAACAGAGCGCTTAATGACCGAGGCTTTTAGTAGCAGAGGTTTTGAGCTAGAGCGTTTAGAAACGGATGGAGTTCCGCTTTTGTTAGCCACTTATGAACCTGAAAAGCGCTTTTCGGGGACTACCTTATTATTATATTTTCATGCAGATGGTCAAGCGGTAGATCCTTCTAGATGGTTTCAGAATGACCCCTACGAAATCGTTCTCAAGCAGCGTTCTGAATCATCAGATTGGGAAATACTAGACATTGATTTACTGTCTTCTTCCTATGATCCGAACTGGAGATTATATGGTAGAGCTACCTCTGATGCCAAGGGTCCGATCGCCATGTTTTTAACTGCTTTTGATGCATTAGCCGCTCAGAATAAATTGACATCAAACCGAATGAAGGTGGTCATTGATTTAGAAGAGGAGCAAGGTTCTCCGTCTTTACCGGATGCGGTTACTCGCTATAAAGAAAAATTGATGGCGGATGCGATGTTGATTTTTGATGGCCCTAGACATGTTTCTAATCGTCCGACCTTGACTTATGGAGCACGTGGAATCGCGAGTATTACGTTAAAAACTTTTGGTCCAAAGCTACCGCAACACAGTGGACATTATGGTAATTATGCTCCAAACCCAGCTCTTGCACTTTCCCAGTTATTAGCCTCAATGAAAGATTCAGAGGGAAGAGTGCTTATTGAAGGTTATTACGATAATATTGTGCTCAGTGATTACGACAAAGAGCAGTTGGCAAAGATTCCTGATGACGAGGTTGCCCTTAGAAAGCGACTTGGTTTTTCGAAAGCGGATAAGGTTGCGGACACTTATCAAGAGAGCTTGCAATATCCTTCATTGAATATTAGAGGGTTACAGTCGGCTTATGTGGGTGCCTCGGCAAGAACGATTGTTCCTGCTACAGCTACTGCTGAGATTGATGTGCGTTTGGTACCTGAGTCAGAACCGTATCGACTAATGCAGTTAATCAAAACTCATATCGAAGATCAAGGCTTTACCGTTTTAGATCATGAGCCCGATGATGAGGAGCGTCAGAAGTTTGATCGTATAGTACAATTGAGTTCTAAAGTCTCTTATGCAGCTTTCAGAACCGATATGAACTCACCTATCGGAGGTTGGTTACGCACGCAAATGGATCGCGCGGGTTTTGAAAATTTAGTACAACTTCGTTTGATGGGTGGTTCTATACCTATCTCTCCGTTCGTAGAGGCTTTAGGGATTGATGCGGTGATTATTCCTACAGTTAATGCCGATAACAATCAGCATAGCCCTAATGAGAATATTCGTTTAGGCAATTTCAGAGAAGGGATAACGACGATGCTCAGTTTGCTTAGCGCCCAGGGCTTATAGGGAGAACTCTATAATATTGACGATCTAAATAAGTGGTATGATATTCATCCCATAGGCTAGCATGTCTATGATCGCTAAGTCCAGAAGCAGTGGCTCCCCAGGCTCCAGAGTTAATCAAAATTTCTGATCGCTCAAGGTTACTTTCTAGGTTCGCCGACTGGTAATCAATGTAATAATAGAATTCTCCTTTGAAATGATTAGTCGTTGCCTCAGTGATGAAACGTGAAGCGGTTAAATGGTCAGAGTGATCGTCTACATTTAAGTCTTCACTCAGTTCGCTGAGGTGTATTTCTAATTGTGTTCCTGTGTGTGTTGTAGTGATCAATTCCTTTAGGGTTCCTAATAAGTCTTCTTTATTAGTGTAGGTAGTACTTTGGTCAATAGCCTTGAAATCAACCACCTGTCTATTGTAGAATTTCTCTAAGCTTTTTTGGTTGTGTAGTGGAAACCCAGAGCCATCCCCATTACCGTCAGGAAGTCGAAGAAAATAAATTATCGTGTTGTGGTAGGTGTAAGTAAGTATCGGATGATTTCTAATCATCGTTATCGATCGACTCATTTCATCGCCAATTTTTGACCGATCTTCTGTTGTGTTCGAAAGAAAACGGATGGCCCTTAGTGCACCTTCTTCTCTAGCTTTGTAAAAGGCATCATTCCCCATTCCAAACCCAGCGTCTCCTGCAGTAAGATGAATGATTACGGTTTTATCTTCAGCGCTCTGAATACTGTTAGCAACATTAGGATTCATGAATAACTGCCAATCGTCTTGATGTGCCACGCCAAACACTCTTGTTGTTTGGGCTGAGAGCAAATTGATACCTAGTAATAATGTAAAAGCGATAGCGAACTTAATTTTCATGAACTAAAGGTTGAGTACAAAACGAAGATACACAAGATGTTCAAGGCGGTCAATGATGAAAAAATGATGATAATTTAAATTTTTGGATATTGTATAGTATTTTAAATTAAAACGCTAATAATCAGTATTTTAAATCTATAATTTAGATTTGAAAATAAAATTATGTTTTCGACCTAACTTACAAGCCTTCTTTCGAGCGGTATTTTTACTTGCTAGAAATTATACATAGATGAGTATCCCACTTAACAAATATAGTCAGGCAGTAAGCCAAGACCCAACCCAGCCCGCAGCACAAGCAATGTTGCATGCGATTGGATTAACTAAGGAAGATTTTAAAAAGCCTTTCGTTGGTATCGCTAGTACGGGATATGAAGGAAACCCTTGTAACATGCACCTCAATGATTTATCTGTGGTGATTAAGGAGGGTGTTCAGAGTTCTGATCTAGTGGGTCTAATCTTCAACACCATTGGTGTGAGTGATGGGATCTCTATGGGAACACCAGGGATGCGTTTCTCATTGCCTTCTAGAGATGTGATTGCCGATTCTATTGAAACGGTGGTACAGGCCATGTCTTACGATGCCGTGATCCCGGTAGTAGGTTGTGACAAGAATATGCCGGGTGCACTTATGGCGATGCTTCGATTGAATCGTCCGAGTATCATGGTTTACGGAGGCACCATTGCTTCTGGATGTCACAACAGTAAAAAATTGGATGTAGTATCAGCCTTTGAAGCTTGGGGAGAAAAAGTTGCTGGTAAAATTGATGAGGCTGAATTTAATTCAGTGGTTGAAAATGCTTGTCCGGGTGCTGGAGCTTGTGGTGGTATGTACACGGCCAATACGATGGCTTCTGCTATTGAGGCCCTTGGTATGACCCTTCCTTATAACTCTTCGAACCCTGCGGTTAGTGTTGATAAAAAAGAAGAATGCGAGCGCATAGGTGCTGCTGTTAGAAAATTAATTGAGCTTGATCTAAAGCCAAAAGATATTGTTACCCGTAAATCAATTGAGAATGCGGTTCGACTGATTGCTGTTTTAGGGGGTTCTACCAATGCGGTACTACACTTCTTAGCAATTACCAGAGCAGCTGAAATCGATTTCACTATTGATGATTTTCAGACCCTAATGGATAAGACCCCATTCTTGGCAGATCTTAAACCTAGTGGTAAGTACCTAATGGAAGACTTACACCGAGTAGGAGGTGTTCCTGCGGTTCTCAAATTCATGCTAGAGAACGATATGTTACACGGCGATTGTATGACCGTTACAGGAAAGACTTTAGCCGAAAATTTAAAAGACGTTCCTTCACTCGAGGCGGGTCAAGACGTGATCTATCCGGTCAATCAGCCGATCAAAGAATCGGGGCACATACGAATTTTAAAGGGTAACCTTGCTCCCGAAGGAAGTGTTGCAAAAATCACTGGTAAAGAAGGCCTTCAGTTCAAGGGCCCTGCACGTGTTTTTGAAGGAGAGTATGCGGCGAATGACGGCATTCGAAACGGAGAGGTACAACCTGGTGAGGTAGTAGTTATTCGTTATGAAGGTCCTAAAGGGGGACCAGGAATGCCTGAAATGCTTAAGCCTACCGCTGCAATTATGGGAGCTGGACTCGGAAAGTCAGTAGCGCTTATTACTGACGGACGTTTCTCTGGAGGCACCCACGGGTTCGTGGTAGGGCACATCGTTCCTGAAGCGCAAGAAGGAGGCCCAATCGCACTGATCGAGAATGGAGATATTATTGAAATTAATGCCGAAGACAACACCTTAAATGTTCACTTGAGTGATGAGGTTCTTGCAGAGCGTGCTAGTAAGTGGAAGCAACCTCCATACAAATTCCAAAGTGGGGTTTTATATAAATACATTAAAAATGTCTCAACAGCTTCTAAAGGTTGTGTGACCGATTTATAAATGAAAGAAAAAGCTATGCATATAAGTGGAGCTGAGGCGGTTATTCGCTGCCTTCTCGCAGAGGGTGTAGATCTCATCTACGGATACCCGGGAGGTGCGATTATGCCCGTGTATGATGAGTTGTACAAGTTTCAAGATGATCTGCACCATGTGCTTACCCGTCACGAGCAAGGTGCTACTCATGCCGCTCAGGGTTACGCCCGAACTTCAGGAAAGGTTGGAGTAGCAATTGCTACCTCAGGGCCTGGAGCAACCAATTTAATCACCGGTATTGCCGATGCGCAAATTGATTCAACCCCAATGGTTTGTATCACCGGTCAGGTAGGATCACATCTGTTAGGATCAGACGCCTTTCAAGAAACCGATATTATCGGGATTTCTACTCCGGTCACTAAGTGGAACTATCAAGTTACTGAGGCAAAAGAGATTCCTGAAATTCTGGCTCGTGCATTTTACATTGCAAGATCTGGAAGACCAGGGCCTGTTCTAGTCGATATTACTAAAGATGCTCAATTCGGCATGCTTGATTTTGAGTATAAGCCGTGTACGGGTATACGAAGCTATAAACCGGTTCCAACTTTAGAGCAAAGTCAAGTAGCAGCCGCCGCTGAGGCTATTAATAAAGCGAAGCAGCCACTGATCGTTTGGGGGCAAGGGGTAATTCTAGGAAACGCTGAAGCTGAATTCAAGGCCTTCGTTGAGAAGTCAGGGATTCCAGCGGTTTGGACGATACTAGGGCTGTCTGCATTAGAGACTTCTCATCCGCTCAATAAGGGGATGGTAGGGATGCATGGAAACTACGCTCCAAATCTTCTCACCCAAGAATGTGATGTGCTTATCGCTATAGGTATGCGATTTGATGATCGTGTGACTGGCCGATTAGATGCTTACGCGGCTCAAGCTGAGGTCGTACACCTTGAGATTGACCCTGCTGAGATTGATAAGAACGTTCATGCCGATTATCCGGTACTAGGTGATTGTAAACAAAGTCTTGCTGCACTAATTGAACTTGTAGCTCCCAAAAAATTAGACTCATGGTTATTACGCTTTGACGAATTATACGCCAAAGAATATGAGGTAGTCATTGAAAAAGATACTAAGCCAACCAAGGAAGGTTTAACTATGGGAGAGGTGATCGTTGCTGTGAATAAGGCAGCGGACTCTGATGCTGTTATTGTCACCGACGTAGGCCAACACCAAATGATTGCCTGTAGATATGCAGAATTTGTGCGATCTAAAAGTAATGTGACCTCAGGTGGTTTAGGAACTATGGGGTTTGCCTTACCTGCTGCAATTGGTGCCAAAATGGGAGCTCCAGACAGACAGGTAGTTGCGGTGATTGGTGATGGAGGTTACCAAATGACGATTCAAGAATTAGGTACTATCTTTCAAACCGGTGCAGCAGTTAAAATTCTAGTACTCAACAATGAATACCTAGGAATGGTAAGACAGTGGCAACAGCTATTCTTCGATCGTCGTTATGCTTCGACAGAGATGACCAACCCTGACTTTGTTACTATTGCTAAAGGATATCATATCCCGGCTCAGAAGGTAACTGAACGTAAAGACTTGGCGTCTGCTATTGAAGAAATGATTAACGCCGAAGGCCCATACTTCTTAGAGGTTGCAGTTGAAAAGGAAGACAATGTATTCCCTATGATTCCGACAGGGGCTTCACTTAATGAAATTCGTTTACAGTAATGACAACCACTTATACTATTTCGATTTATTCAGAAAATAACGTTGGCTTACTGAACCGTATTTCAGCGATTTTCTTAAAAAGACACATCAATATTGAGAGTCTAGCCACTTCACCTTCCGAAATCACAGATGTATTTCGATTTGTGATCGTAGTGAATGTAACCGAGACTCAAGTGAAAAAACTCGTTCAACAGATTGAAAAGCAGGTCGATGTAATTAAAGCTTTTTATCATACCGATGAGGAGACGATCTTTCAAGAGACCGCCCTTTATAAAGTAAAGACAAACTTCCTTTTTGAAGAACGTCAGATTCAAAACTTTATAAAGCAGAGTCATGCGAGTATCGTTACCGTTTCTCCTGAGTTTTTCGTTATCGAAAAGACCGGATTTAGACACGAGACTGAACAATTAAGAGAGCAACTGGCTCCATTCGGATTATTACAATTTGTTCGATCAGGTCGTCTTTCGGTAACCAAAGCCCCAATGGGCATTTCAGAAATTTTAAATTCCTTTACAGAAAATAACCAATAATTATGGCTAATTACTTCAACACGCTTTCACTAAGAGAGCAATTACTTCAACTAGGAAAATGTCGTTTCATGTCTTCGGAAGAGTTCGCTGATGGCGTATCTGCTTTAGATGGCAAGAAAATCGTGATCGTAGGATGCGGTGCTCAGGGTCTAAACCAAGGGTTAAACATGCGCGATTCAGGACTAGACATTTCTTATGCTCTTCGTCAATCGGCAATCGATCAAAAGCGTGCTTCTTATGTGAATGCAACTTCCAATAACTTCAAAGTAGGTACTTATGAAGAACTTATTCCTTCTGCGGATGTGGTGATCAACCTTACTCCAGACAAACAACACACAGCGGTTGTTGAAGCGGTTATGCCACACATGAAAAAGGGAGCTACACTTACCTATTCGCACGGTTTCAATATCGTTGAAGAAGGTACACAGGTAAGAGAAGACCTTACGGTAATCATGGTTGCTCCAAAGAGCCCGGGTTCTGAGGTTCGTGAAGAGTATAAGCGTGGATTCGGAGTGCCAACTCTTATTGCGGTTCACCCAGAGAATGACCCTGAAGGAAAAGGTCTAGCTCAAGCGAAGGCCTATGCCGTGGCTACAGGAGGTCACAGAGCTGGTGTACTAGAGTCTAGTTTCGTTGCTGAGGTGAAATCAGATTTAATGGGAGAACAAACCATTCTTTGTGGGGTACTTCAAACGGGTTCTATTCTTTCTTTCGACAAGATGGTTGAAAAGGGAATCGAGCCTGCGTACGCTGCCAAATTAATTCAGTACGGATGGGAAACCATTACCGAAGCCTTGAAGCACGGTGGTATTACTCACATGATGGATAGACTTTCTAACAGCGCTAAGATCAAAGCTTTCGAATTGTCTGAAGAACTTAAAACCATCATGGCTCCTTTATTTCAAAAGCACATGGACGATATCATGTCTGGACACTTCTCTTCAACGATGATGGAAGACTGGGCAAATGATGATAAAAACCTTCTTACTTGGAGAGCGGTAACTGCTGAAACTAACTTCGAGAAAACTGAGGCGACTTCAGCACCTATCGATGAGCAAGAGTACTTTGATCATGGAATTCTCATGGTTGCCTTCGTACGTGCCGGTGTTGAATTGGCTTACGAAACTATGGTAGACGCAGGTATTAAGTCAGAATCGGCTTACTATGAGTCACTTCACGAAACACCGCTTATCGCCAA
>Ga0255782_10001302_pt1 | contig 21785 bp, 17 predicted proteins | sample 101ome_26_FD_179980 | JGI IMG/M metagenome (GOLD analysis project Ga0255782, IMG submission 179980) | Coastal salt marsh microbial communities from the Groves Creek Marsh, Skidaway Island, Georgia - 101408AT metaG (version 2) | ecosystem: Environmental > Aquatic > Marine > Intertidal zone >...
TACCCTTATGTGCCAGCGATTCGGTCGGGAACTATAAGGGGACTGCCGGTGATAAACCGGAGGAAGGTGAGGACGACGTCAAGTCATCATGGCCCTTACGTATAGGGCTACACACGTGCTACAATGGAGAATACAGACGGACGCTAAGCCGCGAGGTGGTGCTAATCCTAGAAAATTCTTCGTAGTCCGGATTGGAGTCTGCAACTCGACTCCATGAAGTCGGAATCGCTAGTAATCGCGAATCAGCATGTCGCGGTGAATACGTTCTCGGGTCTTGTACACACCGCCCGTCATACCATGGAAGTGGATTGCACCAGAAGTAGATAGTCTAACCTTCGGGAGGGCGTTTACCACGGTGTGCTTCATGACTGGGGTAAAGTCGTAACAAGGTAGCCGTAGGGGAACCTGTGGCTGGATCACCTCCTTAACGATACTTTCGTACTAGAATACCCACACGAGTAATCAAATATATTAAAAGAAGTTTTTTATAAGTTTTGGTATGTAATTTTCTAGTGTTTATATCTTTAGATATATACACCAGTGTCATATCTTTAGATATGTACACGTAGATCACTGCATTTAATAGAAGAAAATTTTATTAAGTTATTCTCAAACAATAACAAAAAAACTTAGTTCGCTTAAAAAGGAGAACTAAGTATATAACCCTTTTTTAGGGTTATATGATCAAGTAATTAAGAGCACAAGGTGGATGCCTTGGCAGCTGAAGGCGATGAAGGACGTAGTAACTTGCGATAAGCTTCGGGGAGGTGGTAAACAACCTTTGATCCGGAGATTTCCGAATGGGAGAACCCAATGTGCATAAGCGCATTATCTTATACTGAATACATAGGTATATGAGGCAAACCTAGGGAACTGAAACATCTAAGTACCTAGAGGAAAAGAAATCAAAAGAGATTCCGGTAGTAGCGGCGAGCGAAACCGGACCAGCCCTTAAGCTTTTTCAAGATTAGCAAAACATACTGGAAAGTATGGCCATAGTAGGTGATAGCCCTGTATGCGAAAATCTTTTTAAAGTGAAATCGAGTAGGTCGGGACACGTGAAATCTTGACTGAACATGGGGGGACCATCCTCCAAGGCTAAATACTCTCAGCTGACCGATAGTGAACCAGTACCGTGAGGGAAAGGCGAAAAGAACCCCGGCGAGGGGAGTGAAATAGAACCTGAAACCTTGTGCTTACAAGCAGTCGGAGCAGACTTGTTCTGTGACGGCGTACCTTTTGTATAATGGGTCAACGACTTAATTTCAGTAGCAAGCTTAACCAATTAGGGTAGGCGTAGGGAAACCGAGTCTTAATAGGGCGTTTAGTTTCTGGAATTAGACCCGAAACCGGGTGATCTATCCATGGCCAGTGTGAAGGTCGAGTAACATCGACTGGAGGCGCGAACCCACTTATGTTGAAAAATGAGGGGATGAGCTGTGGATAGGAGTGAAAGGCTAATCAAACCCGGAGATAGCTGGTTCTCTTCGAAAACTATTTAGGTAGTGCCTCGTGTATTACCATAGGGGGTAGAGCACTGTTTCGGCTAGGGGGTCATCCCGACTTACCAAACCGATGCAAACTCCGAATACCTATGAGTATGAGCACGGGAGACAGACTGCGGGTGCTAACGTCCGTAGTCGAGAGGGAAACAACCCAGACTGTCAGCTAAGGTCCCTAATTATGGTTAAGTGGGAAACAATGTGGGAAGGCACAAACAGCTAGGAGGTTGGCTTAGAAGCAGCCATCCTTTAAAGAAAGCGTAATAGCTCACTAGTCGAGTCGGCCTGCGTGGAAGATATAACGGGGCTAAACCATAAACCGAAGCTACAGATCTTAAATTTATTTAAGATGGTAGAAGAGCGTTCTGTAAGCGGCTGAAGGTAAGCTGAAAGGCGAACTGGACGTATCAGAAGTGCGAATGTTGACATGAGTAACGATCAAAGAGGTGAAAAACCTCTTCGCCGAAAAACCAAGGGTTCCTGTCCAACGCTAATCGAGGCAGGGTGAGGCGGCCCCTAAGGCGAGGGCGAAAGCCGTAGTCGATGGGAAACAGGTTAATATTCCTGTGCTTTTTACAACTGCGATGGGGTGACGGAGAAGGTTAGGCTAGCACGGCGATGGTTGTCCGTGTTTAAGGTTGTAGGCTGGTGTTTTAGGTAAATCCGGAACACTAAGGCTGAGAGCTGATGACGACCACTCTATGAGTGGGAAGTAGTTGATACCATGCTTCCAGGAAAAACCTCTAAGCTTCAGGTTGTAAGAAACCGTACCCTAAACCGACACAGGTGGTTAGGTCGAGTAGACCAAGGTGTTTGAGAGAACTATGGTGAAGGAACTAGGCAAAATAGCACCGTAACTTCGGGAGAAGGTGCGCCGCGGTTGGTGATGAGACTTGCTCTCTAAGCTGAACGTGGTCGAAGATACCAGGTGGCTGCGACTGTTTACTAAAAACATAGCACTCTGCAAACTCGTAAGAGGAAGTATAGGGTGTGACGCCTGCCCGGTGCCGGAAGGTTAATTGATGGGGTTAGCTTATGCGAAGCTCTTGATCGAAGCCCCGGTAAACGGCGGCCGTAACTATAACGGTCCTAAGGTAGCGAAATTCCTTGTCGGGTAAGTTCCGACCTGCACGAATGGCGTAACGATGGCCACACTGTCTCCACCATAGACTCAGTGAAATTGAAATCGCTGTTAAGATGCAGTGTACCCGCAGCTAGACGGAAAGACCCCGTGCACCTTTACTATAGGTTCACACTGGACTTTGACTTTATTTGTGTAGGATAGGTGGGAGACTTTGAAGCCGAGACGCTAGTCTTGGTGGAGTCGTCCTTGAAATACCACCCTTGTAAAGTTGAGGCTCTAACTTAGGTCCGTAATCCGGATCGAGGACAGTGTGTGCTGGGTAGTTTGACTGGGGCGGTCTCCTCCCAAAGAGTAACGGAGGAGTACGAAGGTATCCTAAGCATGGTCGGACATCATGCAGATTGTATAAAGGCATAAGGATGCTTGACTGCGAGACCGACGGGTCGAGCAGGTAGGAAACTAGGTCTTAGTGATCCGGTGGTTCTGAATGGAAGGGCCATCGCTCAACGGATAAAAGGTACGCCGGGGATAACAGGCTGATACCCCCCAAGAGTTCACATCGACGGGGGTGTTTGGCACCTCGATGTCGGCTCATCACATCCTGGGGCTGGAGCAGGTCCCAAGGGTATGGCTGTTCGCCATTTAAAGTGGTACGCGAGCTGGGTTTAGAACGTCGTGAGACAGTTCGGTCCCTATCTGCTGTGGGCGTTGGAGATTTGAGGGAAGCTGATCCTAGTACGAGAGGACCGGATTGGACGAACCTCTGGTGTTCCGGTTGTCACGCCAGTGGCATTGCCGGGTAGCTATGTTCGGAAGGGATAACCGCTGAAAGCATCTAAGCGGGAAGCCTCTCCCAAGATTAGATCTCCCATAGACTTCGGTCTACTAAAGAGTCGTCATAGACTATGACGTTGATAGGCAAGATGTGTAAGCGTTGTGAGGCGTTGAGCTAACTTGTACTAATAACTCGTGAGGCTTGATCATGTAACCTTAAAAAAGGTTCCATTGTTCAGGAATAACATATTTGTAGTGAAAAAGAATTACATACCAGTTTGCCTGATGACAATAGCAGTTTGGTACCACCTGATCCCATCTCGAACTCAGAAGTGAAACGGACTAACGCCAATGGTAGTGCAAGGTCTCCTTGTGTGAGAGTAGGTAATCGTCAGGCTTTTTTCTTTAAAAGGCTCTCAGATATCTCTGAGAGCCTTTTTTTTGTATTAAAATAAGTCAATGGACATTACTGAAATCTCAGATCGCATGGAAATTGAAAAGCTGGTTACTGACTATGCAACTGCCGTCGATACTAAAAATTTTCAGGAATTTAATAACTTATTTTCAAAAGATGCTCACATAGACTACACAGCGGTTGGGGGAATAGCGGGCAATCTTCAAGAAATAATTCAGTATCTAGAAACAGCGTTAGATCATTTTCCAAATTATCAGCATTTAATTTCAAATATTTCTCTTACCATAGATGGTGACTTCGCTTCTGGTAAAGTGATGTGTTTTAATCCTATGCAAACAAAAGATGATCAAGTCTTTTTTCTAGGTATGTGGTATCAGGATACTTATAAAAAAATAAATGATCAGTGGTTTATTACATCAAGAGTTGAAGAAAGTTCTTGGTCGCATAATGTACCTACTTATATCAATGCTAAGCCTGAAAAATGATTATTGGTCTTACTGGCGGCATAGGATCTGGTAAATCAGCAGCAGCAAATTTTTTTCAAAACGAAGGTGTAACTGTTATAGATGCAGATCAATTAGCTAGGGAGGTTATCAATCCAAACTCTCAAGGTTTTCAAAGTGTAGTAGATTATTTTGGTTCTAGAATCATTGGTGAGGATGGGTCTATTGATAGAGCGCAATTAAGAGAAGAAATCTTTGATGACCAAGATAAGAAAAAAGCTTTAGAGTCGATTACTCATCCTTTGGTAAGAGATTTAATGTCCAAAAGGATAGCATCCTCTACCTCCCCATATTTAATTATTATGGTGCCATTAATTTTCGAAACCAATAGCATGAGTGCTTATAATAGAATTTTAGTGATTGACTGTGATGCAACGCTACAAATGAAAAGAGCTTCTCTTCGTGATAATAATTCTAGTGAGCAGATTCAAAAAATTTTAGATTCTCAGTGCTCTAGATCAGAAAGATTAAGCATTGCCAATGATGTGATACCCAACAATGATTCTTTAGAGAATTTAAAAACTAGATCTTTAGCAATGCATAAATTTTATTTAGAACTATGTAAAAAATGAAAAAAGAATGTCCCCAATGTAAAAAGGAAGCTGATTTAAGTCGGACTAATATTTATAGACCTTTTTGTTCTGAAAAATGCAAATTAATTGATTTTGGCGCATGGGCCAAGGAAGAGAAGTTAATCAGCAGGCCGATCGATACGGAAGATTTTTCTGACGATTAGTTGCTTAAAGTATTCTCCATTCCCCTGTTTCTATTAAGGGCTTAGCTTTTTTATATTTTAATTCCTTGGTGTCTTTTCCATTGGTAATTTTTACCATTTCATTTCTTTTTACTTTTGGCTCATCTATTTTAATGGTTTCAACTTTAGTCAATTGTTCTGGCATAGAGTTTTGATTGTTACCTATAAGCGGTTCAATTTTTTCCTGCTGAAGTTTCATTTCTCTGTTTTCTTGAGCCTCGCGAGATCGAGCTTCTAACTCTTGTATTTCTTCCTCGCTTGCAAGCTCTAATCTAAAGAGAACTTTTATGGCTTCGCTATTGATTTCATTTAACATTACCTCAAACATCTCAAAGGCTTCTCGTTTGTACTCATTTTTAGGATTTTTTTGAGCATACGCTCTTAATCCAACACTCTGCCTCAAGTGATCCATTTCCGCTAAATGATCTTTCCAGTGAACATCAAGGATTTGCAACATTACCTGTTTTTCAAGCTGAGCTAGTTTATCTTCAAGTTTTAGGTATTTTTCTTTATATTTTTTGGTTGCACAGTCTGAAATAAGACTTGCAATTGTTATTGGGGTAATTTCCGATCATTCTTAACTTTTGTTGCAATGTTTTCTTCTATAAGGTAATGGTCTAGTAGAAATTGATCTAGTTCTGCAAGTCTCCATTGACTCTCAACTGAATCCAGCGGCACGAAATCATGAGAAACTGCATGCATTTCTTCAATGATTAACTCATTTATTGCTTCAGAAATATTATCTTCATTGAGAAGTTGATTTCTTAATGAATAAATTGCTTGCCTCTGATCATTGGCAACATCATCGTATTCTAATAAGTTTTTTCTAATATCAAAATTTCTACTTTCTATTCTTTTTTGTGCATTTTCTATCCCGCGCGAAAGCATCTTGTGTTCAATATGATCATCTCCCATTCCAATTCTTTCAAATAGACTTCTGCGACTATCAGATATAAATAATCTCAACAGATCATCTTCAAGCGATAAGAAGAACTTTGAATAGCCAGGATCGCCTTGTCTCCCCGATCGACCCCTAAGCTGATTATCAATTCTGCGAGATTCATGTCGCTCAGTTCCAAGAATATGAAGGCCACCTGCATCTAGAACTATTTGATGTCTTTTTTCCCATTCACCATCACCTTTATTTTCTTTACCCCCTAATACAATATCTGTGCCTCTTCCAGCCATATTAGTCGCTATTGTGACTACGCCCGGTCGCCCAGCATTTGCAATAACTTCCGCTTCTTTTTCATGCTGCTTTGCATTGAGAACTTGATGGGAAATATTTTTTTTATTTAACAGGGCAGAGACTCTTTCCGATGATTCAACCGAAGCTGTGCCAACTAATATTGGTGCATCTTTTTTGCGTAAAACTTCTATTTCATCAATTAACGCTTTAAATTTTGCATCTTGAGTAAGAAAAACTAAATCATCATTATCCACTCTGGCCATCGGTTTATTTGTTGGGATAATTGATACATTTAGACCATATATTTCTGCAAACTCAGCCGCTTCAGTATCAGCGGTTCCCGTCATACCAGAAAGTTGATTAAACAGTCTAAAGAAGTTTTGGTAGGTTGTAGATGCTAGAGTTTGAGATTCTCTCTGGATAGGAGTGTTTTCTTTACATTCTAGAGCTTGATGAATGCCCTCACTCATTCTTCTGCCTGGCATTGTTCTTCCAGTATGTTCATCAATTAGCAGAACTTCTTGACCCCTTACCAAATAGTGAACATTTTTTTTAAATAAAAATGCAGCTTTTAATGTTGCATTTACATAGCGCATAATCTTTAAATTACTTACAGAATAGAGGCTATCCTCTGATTGAAGTAATCCCAATTCTTCTAGATATCTTTCAACAACAATATACCCATCATCAGTCAGCTCAATAGATCTATTTTTTTCATCAATAATGTAATGACCTTTCTCATCATTATTTAGGGGTTCATCTTCAGTGGCTTCTCTTAATTGCTCTTTAAGATTAGGTATTATTTTTTTAAGTTGAACATAATAGTCTGCACTTTCGTTTGAGGGACCAGAAATAATTAAAGGTGTTCTGGCTTCATCAATCAGAATTGAATCCACCTCATCAATAATTGCAAAATCTAATGAGCATTGAACTTTATCCTCAGCACGAAGAGCCATATTATCTCTTAGGTAATCAAAGCCCAGTTCACCATTAGTTGCATAGATGACATCGCATTGATACGCAAATTTTTTTTCTTCAAATGATTGGTTTGAATAGATTACTCCAACTGTAAGACCAAGAGCTTTATATATAGGCTTCATCCATTCAGCATCTCTTTGAGCAAGATAGTCATTAACTGTAACCAATATCACCTTATTACCATTAACTGCGTTTAGGTATGCGGGCAGAGTAGCAACTAAGGTTTTCCCTTCTCCAGTTTTCATTTCAGCAATATTTCCCTCAGAAAGCGCTATGCCTCCAAGCATTTGAGAATCAAAGTGTCTTAGGCCTATTGCTCTAATGCTGGCTTCTCTGGTTGCAGCAAAAGCATGAGCTAATAAATTGAAGCTTGGATCTTTTGAAGATTCTTTTAATTCAACCCTTAGAGCTGCTAACTCACTATCGCTTATCTTTTGATATTCTGGTTCAAGATTATTAATTTGATCTACAGTTAACTGCATGCGCTTTAATGCACGCTGATTACTGCTTCCAAATATTTTGGTTAAAAATGACATGGGTTTAATTTTTTAAAATTATATCGTTTTATTCAGAGCTATATCGCATCACCAAACGGAGCTCTAGCATATGATATGGGGGCGATTGATGAATCTTCAAATGTGACAATCTCCCAAGCATCCTCAGATGCCAGAATTTTTCTTAATAATTCATTGTTAAGAGAATGACCAGATTTATAACCTGAAAACTGACCAATAAGATTGTGTCCAAGCAGATATAAATCACCAATAGCATCGAGCATTTTATGTTTTACAAACTCATCATCAAATCTTAGGCCTTCCTTATTAAGGATACCATCTTCTCCAAGAACAATTGCATTATCAGCGCTAGCTCCTAGGGCTAATCCTTGAGACTGAAGGGCATCTTTATCTTTTGCCGATCCAAAAGTTCGCGCTCTGCAAACTTCTTTCACAAAAGAGGTAGAGGAAAAGTCAATTGATGATTTTTGCGCATGTTTTTTGATAGTTTTGTCTTCAAAGTCAATTTCGAATGAAACCTTAAAACCATCAAAAGGTTTAATAGCTGCATATGTATCCCCACGCTCTACCCTAACTTCCTTTTTTACTTTAATAAATTTTTTTAATTTTTCTTGTATCTCTAGTCCGGCAGATTGAATCAAGAACACAAATGGGCTTGCACTTCCATCCATAATAGGGATCTCAGGACCATCGACTTTAATAATACAGTTATCAATACCTAGTCCTGCAATTGCTGAGAGGAGATGTTCAATAGTTCCAATTTTATAGCCTTCTTTAAAAAGGGCGGTTGAAAGAGTAGTGTCTCCAACATATTCAAAAATAGCTGGAATGCTTATTTCAGGATCTAGGTCTGTTCTAATAAAGGTTATACCAGCATCAATGGGAGCCGGTAAAAGCTCCAATGTCATGTCCTTGCCGCTGTGAAGACCCACTCCAACAGCTTTAATAGGATTTTTTATAGTTCTTTGCTTAAGCATAAATTCATTCAAAGAAAGTAAATAGTTGGGTTATTGTAAATGAATTTTATGTTAACTTCTGCCTGGCTACCTCAAAAAGTATTACCCCTGTAGCAACAGAAACATTCAAGCTATTGATGATTTTATTTTTTGATACGGTACAGACTTTAGAGCATTTTTCTAAAGTTTTCTCTCTCATACCGTCTTCTTCAGAGCCCATAACCACAAGAATAGGTTTGTTAAGATTTAAATCGGTATGCATTGCATCTGCATGCTCACTGGTTCCTAGGATAAGATATCCTAGTTTTTCAAAATGCTTCAAGCAATTAATTAAGTTTGTTACCGTAAATATCTGAATCGATTCAGTGCCACCTGCAGAAACTTGTCTAACCAATGGGGTGATTGGAGAGCAATGATGTTTATTTATAATTACTCCGGCAACATTACTAGCTGCTGCAGATCTGATGCATGCCCCCAGGTTTCTAGGATCAATGACATTATCTATGACCAAAAACGTAGGATTATCATGTTGAATGGTTTCTTCATATCGTTTTAGATCACCTAGGTCCAGGTTAACCTCATTTTTAAGAATAGCCTCAGGATGCTGGCTTAGGCTTTTTTTTCTTTCTACTGAAACAGACAGTTTTTTAGCCATTGCAATTAGGCTAAGAGCCCTATCATCATTTCGATTTGCTGGGACAAAGATTTTTTTTATGTTCTCAGGGGAAAGCTTCAGGAGCATTTCTATGCTATGAAAGCCCACTCGAAGGTTTGTAGAATTATTTTTTTCCATTTGAAATCACCAGATTAATCTTTCGTTCAAGCGGAAAGATAGCAGTAATTTTAACCTTAATTTTCTGTCCAAGTTTATAAATCCCGCCTCTCCTTCGTCCTTTAAGAGCGTTTCGATCTTGTAGATATTGATACCGGTCATCTGGTAAATCAGAGACGTGCAGTAATCCAGAAATAAAGTATCTATCTAAATTTATAAATAAACCAAAATCAGTCACCCCAGTTATTACTCCATCCATAGAGGTACCAATTTTATTTTTTAAGTAAGAGCAAATTAAGACTTGTTCAACTTGTCTGGATGCTTTTTCTGCTCGCCTTTCAAGCATTGAAGAATTTTGACATTCATCCTGAAGCTCGTTTTGTCTCATCTTGGGTTTTTTATGAGCAAGGGAAGCATTAATCAGCCTGTGAACTAATAAATCAGGATATCTTCTAATGGGAGAAGTAAAATGAGTGTATTGTTTAAGCTGCAATCCAAAATGACCTAGGTTCTTAGTCGAATACTCTGCTCTTGCAAGAGTTTGAAGAACTAGAATCTGACCTGTGTCATCTTTCTTCGCATGAGCCTCTTTAAGACAGCCATTAATTACTTCTAATGGCGATGATGTTTTTGCAATCTGCGCTGGAACTTTAAAATGCTTTTTTAATGTTTCAAGCTTGCTTGGGTCTGGATCTTCATGAATTCTATAGACTCCTAAATCTAAGCGATCATGCATAAACTCAGCAGCTGATTCATTTGCCAGCAGCATTGATTCTTCAACAAGCTTATGCGAAAAAAGATTTTTCTTAATGACTATATTTTTTACTTCTTTATCTTTGTTTAACTCAAGGATTGCTTCAGTGGGATTGATTTCTAGTGCTTGTCTTGAATTTCGAAGCTTAAGCCTTTTATTAGTTAGCTCATGAAGATGATTGATAGAGTCTCTCACTGCTTCCTTATTTAAATCCTTGGACTTATTGAGGTGGTCCTCTACTTGGTTATAGGTCAGTCTGGCTTGAGAATTTATAAGGCCGCTATAAAACCTATATTTTTTTCTGGTTCCATCTAAACCAATAGACATTTCGCAAATCATAGCGCACCTATCTTCATTGGGTCTTAGCGAGCAGATCCCATTAGAAAGAATTTCTGGCAACATTGGAATTACAGTTTCAGGGAAATAAATAGAGGTTCCTCTTTTTTTTGCCTCTTTATCAAGCTTTGAATTCACCTCAACATAAAATGAGACATCTGCAATAGCTACATATAATTTATAGCCGCTTGTGCTCTTAAAACAATAAACAGCATCATCAAAATCCTTGGCGTCTTCGCCATCAATAGTAGCAAAAGGGATGTTTCTGAGATCTCTTCTGTATTTAGCAGGCTTCTTTTTATTTGAAACAAGTTCTGCTTCTTTTAAAACATCAGCATGCCAATGGATGGGCAGTTCATGCATTGAAATTGCATCCTGAATTGATTCTTTATACATCTATATTATTTGTTATTGAAAATTGAGCCTTATACGAATACTATCTACTCATGCAGTTTAAATTGAATAAGAAGTCTATTACTTTTCTTGGATTATTTTTCCTAGCAAGTATATCACTGCATTCCTTTGCGCACATTGACGATGACATCATACAGGCAAAACCTCAGATAGAATGTCAGTCTTGTCTTAATGAAGTTGCATCAGATATAGAATCATTTTCCTTCATCACGAAGGTTATTTATGCAAAGCTATCAAGCATTGAGATTTCTCAAACCTATTTTTTAAAACTTAATAAATCATTTAACTCCCAAGCGCCTCCCAAAATAAAAATTTAAATTTTTTAAATTTTTACTTTTCTTCCAGGAGGTTTTATGAAAATAAATAAATTTGCATTCCTTTTTATGAGTGCTGTAACGATTAATGGTTTGCTAGCAAATGATATAGAAGAAGTGATTGTTTCATCTTCTTTAATTGATCAAGCAGCAAGCGAAATTCCCAATCCACTGCACGTCATGTCAGGCAATGATATTTCAAATAATGCATCTAAAAGCCTTGGCGAAACTTTGAATAATTTGCTTGGAGTTTCCTCCGCAGATTATGGCTCTGGAGTTGGACAACCAATTATCAGAGGGATGTCAGGATCTAGGGTAAAAATTTTAGATAATGGCCTTGTTACTCGAGATCTCTCCGGGCTTGGCGCTGATCACATTAATGATGTTGATTTAAGTAATGTGCAACAAATTGAACTTGTTCGCGGTCCATCATCTTTACTTTATACCAATGGAACAATTGGAGGAATTATTAACATTGTTGATAATTCAATTGCCCAAGAAGACATCCAAAAGCTTATAAAGATTGGTCTCGAAACTCAATCTGTAAATGATGGTGACTCTCAAAGTATTTTTTATCAAGATAACTTGAATGACATCAATATAAGTTTTTTATACAAAGACTCATCTTTTGGAGATTTTGATGTACCCAATGGTTCTATTATTCATATAGAAGAGGAACATCACGAAGAGCATGAAGAGAACGATGAGCAAGAGGAAGAGTTAGGATATTTAGTTAATTCTGATTTTGCATCTGAGTCACTTAAATTTGGAGCTTCAAAAACTGGTGATTGGGGCTACTTAGGCTTCTCTTTAGCAAATATCGAAAGTTTATATGGAATTCCATACCATGGTGATGAGCATAGAGATGAGGAAGAAGGGCATGAGGAACACGAGGGAGAAAGAATATTTTCAAACACTGACTCTGATAAATTTGACCTTCGAGGATCACTGAACATTAATAGAAATTTCCTTAGTTCAGTAGATTTCTTCTTCAGAGATACTGACTACGTATTAACTGAGCAGCATGCTCAAGAAGATGATGAGCATGATGAGCATGAAGGGCGCTCTAATGGACCAACAAACTTTGCTAATGACTCTCTAGAGGCTGGACTGATTTTTGATCTATCTAATGATCAGTTGTCACAAAAAGTATCATTAAATTTTGTAGAAGAAGATACCTCAGTCCTTGGAGCAGAGGCGTACATGAACCCGGCTTCAAGAGAGGAGCTTACCTTGGGATATTTTGCAAGCCGAGACTTTGATATTTTTCATGTAGATTTTGGTATTAGAGTTGACAATATTGATAGCGAGGGTTCCGTCTCTTCAGCCCACGAAGAACATCATGAGGAGGATGAGGGGCATTATGAAGACCACGAAGAAATGGAAACATCTTTTTTTGATAAATCATTCAATAATTCCAGCTTAGCTTTTAATTTTAGTAAATCACTCAATGATTTCATTGATTTGGATATAGGTTTTGCAAGTGTTGAAAGAGCTCCTTCGGCTGTTGAACTTTTTATGAATGGAGCTCATTTAGCCACCGGTAGGTTTGAGGTTGGCAATGCAAATCTTAACTCTGAAAAATCAAACAACATTGATTTCACGCTTAACTTTAATTATGACAATTTCTTTGTTTCAGCAACTGTTTTTAAGAATAATGTGGATAATTATATTTATCTTAAAGATGAAACTGAAGAAGAGCATGAAGAGCATGATGAAGATCACAAAGAGGGCGATGATGACCATGCTGGTTTAATTTTAGCCAATTATCTTCAGCAGGATGCTGAATTAGATGGATATGAAATTGAATTTGGAAACACCATAATACTTCCTTCTGGTGAGCTAATCTTCTCATTTGGAAGAGATGATCTTTCTGGTAAATTTTCAAGCGGTGGAAATATTCCGAGATTAAATCCAGCTCGCAATATTTTTAAATTAAAATATTTTAAAAATGATATTTCTATTGGATTGAATTTCAAGGACGTTGAAAAACAAAATGATATTGGGGTAAATGAGATTACTACCTCTGGATATCAGATGTTTAATGCAAATCTAACAAAATCCATAAATCTAGGAAATGAAGGAGAGTTAACGCTTACGTTTTTTGGAAGTAATTTATTGGATGAGTCGGCCAGAAATCATTCATCGTTTGTAAAAAGTCAGGTTCCATTACCTGGAAGAAATTTCGGATTGAAATTTAATTTTAAATTTAATTAACCGCTTTTATTCTCTTGCAAGGACTCAAAACTCATAAAAGAGCTTTGAGTCCTTTTAAACTTTTTTAAACTCTATAGAATCTAAAGAACTAATTATTATTTTGTGTTTATGACCCCCAATAATTTCAAACCTTATCTTGTCTTTTTTCTAATAATAAATTTTTCATTTGCACAAGAAATTGAGGAAATTATTTCTGTTGCCTCATATCTAGAATCCAATAAATTGAATGCCTCCCCGGTAGAAGTTATTTCAGCTGAGGAATTTAAAAATTTGAGAGTGTCCACCGTGGCTGAACTGAGCAAGTATCTCAGCATTGCCTCGGGTTCTAACTTTCAAACAAATGCCTTAGACGGTGTAGATCAGGGAATGGCAAATATTACATTGCGTGGCATGGATCACGCATCAACCTTAGTTTTGATTAATAAAAAACGCCAAACTCAATCAGGAACACCTTCAGATGAAGGCGAAGGATATGTTGATATAAATATTATTCCTGAAATAGCACTTAACAGAGTTGAGATTTTAAAAGATGGGGCGACTTCACTCTATGGCTCTGATGCTGTGGCAGGGGTGATTAATTTTCAAACGTATAAACAATTTAATGGGATGCGGTTAGCTCTTGGAAGTCAGAAAACTAGTAACTATGATCAACGGGATAATTCTTTGGGCGCACTTTTTGGTGGCGAAGCTTTAGGAGGAAACTATGTTTTTGCATTAAGTTCTTTAAATAGATCCCCTTTGAATGCTTCAAAAATACCCAAGTTTGCCGAATTGGGTATAAGTGGTTTGGGAAATAGCTTTAAAGTAACTCAGGCAGATTCTGTTACCTCTGGTGTCTATGCTGGATCTTATAATGCAAATCAAACAGTTCCTGATCCAAATTGTGTTGCAAATGGAGGGGTTTTGGAAGAGCCTAGATGCAAACTTTTATATGGCGAAAGGTTCAACTTAGTCAATGATGAGGATCACCTAAAGGGATATCTGTATTTTACAAGATCCGGCACAAAGTTCGATTATTCAGCAACTTTGCTAATGGCTAAAATTGATGTGAATGACAATCCGCAGTCTCCATCTTATCCAGCTTTATCATATTTATCTAAGGAAATTTTACCAGGTCAGGGAGGTAGTCCATTCAACGTTCCAGTGATTTGGTATGGAAGGCCTCTAGGCTCCGCATTCCCTTCACCAAATTCACCGAAGGCCATTTTCCAGTATCATTTCAGCAATAGATTAACTTTTAATATTGCTCAAAATTTAGACTTTGAAGTTTCTCTCACTGCAAGTGAGCATGAGAACAAGCATAATCGACCGGATACCATTGAATCAAGATTTAACGCTGCGATTTTGGGGCAAGGCGGTCCAAATGGTAATGATCAGTGGAATATATTTTTACCTTTAGATAATTCTGCAACCTTAATTAATTATATTAAAGGTTCTGAGACTTCTACGAAGATAGGAGGCCTTATATCTTTAGACGGAATTCTAAGAGGTCAAAAAAGCGGGGCGAATTTTGCTTTAGGATTTCAATTTAATTCAGAGGATTTGAAAATCAATTATTCCGAGATGAGCAGAGCAGCATTTGATTCCAATGGAAAATTAACCAAAGGTGCAGATTTATTATTTCTTGGAGGCGGAACAAACGTTAGTACCAGCAGAAACAAACAAGCTATTTTTTTTGAAGCAAATAAAAATTTTGGAAATGCATTGGACTTAATCTTATCTGGCCGCTATGAAAGATTGGATAATGAGTCTTCATTTGATCCCAAATTTTCATTTAAATACTCAGCCTCAGAGGAGTTTTTATTTAGAGGTTCTATCGGTACATCATTTACCGCACCTTCAATGGCTCAAATGTTTTCCTCTGAGATACGTCTTGGAAGTGTTAGAGATATTGATGATTCTCCATTTGTTCGTTTAGCCGTTTTAGGAAATCCTAATTTAAAGCCTGCAACTTCAGAAAATATTAATTTGGGATTTACATGGAATATTAATCAAGCAATTAATTTAAGCGTTGATTATTGGGCTATAAATTATAAGGATAGAATTGAAGCAGAGAACCCGCAGGTAATATTAAATGCAAATCCTTTTGCAACTAGTGTAACGAGAAATCAATTTGGAGAGTTGATAGCAGTCAGTACCTCATATTTCAATGAAGAAAAAACTGAAATTAATGGTATAGACGCAGAGATGAATTTTTTTAAAATTACAGAATATGGTGATTTTAATTATTCTATTAAGGCAACACATTTTTCTGAATTTTTAACACCCGAGGATTCTATTTCAGAGGGTATGGAGGCGGGATCAATAATGGTAAATAGAGTAGGAAAGTTCAACTATGATGCTAATACTCATTCGCTGCCAAAATTACGATTGAATACATTTTTAAGTTGGACAATAGATGATTTAGTGATGGGATTGAATACAAGGTATATAGAGGGCTATTCGAATGAACGGCAGATTCCATCAACTGCAATCATTCTTGGCTACACTAACTATGTTAAATCATTTTTGGTGCATGACTTTTCTATAAAAAAATATTTTAATTTTTCATCAGGTCAAATGGAGATAGGCATTGGAATTATTAATGCTTTTGATAAAAAAGCTCCATTGCTCTATGACGCACCGGATTTTAGTTTTGATACTAGAGTGCATGATCCTAGAGGTCGATTGATTAATCTTTCTGCAGAATTTAACTATTAGAAAATATGAAGGGTCTATTTACAGACCCTTCATCATTCTCTTAGGGGGAAAGTACGCTAAGCATTAATGTGAATTTGTATTCAACTTCTATTAGGGGGAAAAGAATGAATACTTAGCGTACAGTAAAATATATGCAATTCTTGTGCCAAAGTGTTTGTTTGAATCCTACATATAGAGAACAGTTGATGGTTAGATTTAACCTCTTATATAAGATATTATTTAATAGACTATATATAAGGAAGATATTCTAAAAAAAAGGTGGTTACTGACTGCTATATGACTACAGTAAGATTGGTAGTAAGGCTCACAAAGAATTAGTTGTAATCCTCTGAAAGCCTTGCTGTGTATGGTGCCGGCAACAAGAGTCGAACTCGTGACCTGATGATTACAAATCAACTGCTCTACCAACTGAGCTATACCGGCAAAAAAAAATTATTATATACTTTTTATCATTTTGGGAAAGAGCAATTTGTTCCACCGATTCCACAATAGCCATTTGGGTTTTTGTCTAAGTATTGCTGATGGTATTCCTCTGCTAAAAAGTATTTGTCCTCAACTTTGATCTCTGTTGTGATGTTTCCAAAACCAGAATCAATCAGAACTTCTTGATACAGTTTTAAACTTGCCTTAACAACTTCCAGGTCTGATTCATTCAAGCAGTAACATGCAGATCTATATTGCGTGCCCGTATCATTGCCTTGTCTCATTCCTTGGGTGGGATCATGACATTCCCAAAAAATTTTTAATAAATCCATTAAAGAAATTTTAATAGGATCATAATCTACTTTCACAACCTCTGCGTGACCAGTCACGCCAGCACATACTAGTTCATATGTTGGATTTTGATGATCTCCCCCAGCATAACCTACTGATGTCATAATCACTCCAGGCAAAGACCAGAATTTTCTTTCTACCCCCCAAAAGCAACCTGCACCAAATACTATTGAGGCTATTTCAGCTGATTGATTATGAATAATTTCTTTTTTAAAAATTGTATGAATCATTTATCTAATATATACCTTTAATAGAGCATTCACCTGAGCTAATTGCTTTTAGCTCCTTTGATGTTTCTAGTAGCATTTTACCTTCCTCATTAATTCCAAGAAAGACTCCAATCTGAGTATCTTTTTGATTATTTGAAACAGCCTCTAATTCCATGCCCATATGCATACATCTATTTTCCCAGGCTTCTTTCCAGTTTTCGTAACCATTTTGTGAGTAATTCACAATGGCGTGCAAAATATTATTAATTAATTTTTCTCTTGGAAGGATGTCTGCTAGCTCACCGATTTCTCCCCACCATGATTCTTTGCTGGGTAGGGAGTAATTAATTCCAATCCCAACTGTGAATTCACCGATACCATCGTTTGCCTGAGACTCGATGAGAATCCCACATATTTTTTTATTATTAATTAACAAATCATTCGGCCATTTCAAACCAGCATTAATTTTTTGGCCAGAGACTGAGTCCATGGCTTCAGATATTAAAAGACCTATAATTAGACTCAGAGGTGCAGGATTGTGATTTTTAAATTTTACACTCATGTAAATATTGCCTGAGTCTGGGCTATACCACTGTTTTCCTTGCCTACCTCTGCCAGCAGTCTGTTGCTCAGAAATGACAACCAAAAAATCTTTGTTTAAAAATGTTTCTTTTGCAAAGGTGCTTGTTGAATCCACTGTATCAAATAGATAAAAGTCTATATTTTCTAGATTTAAGCCTTTCAAAACTTCTTTTTGTGATAATTTATGCAAGTTATTAATAATCTAGTTGACTTAAGTTCATTCTAGAACAAAAATAGCACCCTTGAAATGGAGGAGTGGCCGAGTGGTTAAAGGCGGCAGACTGTAAATCTGTTCTCTACGAGTACGTTGGTTCGAATCCAGCCTCCTCCACCATTTTTTAATAGAATATTTACTACGAAAAAGGTTGAGTTTATCAATTTTTAAGGGGATAATACGCCACCTTAAATTTGGATACTGTAATTCGGGCTCATATAGCTCAGCGGTAGAGCACTTGCTTGGTAAGTAAGAGGTCACCGGTTCAAGTCCGGTTATGAGCTCCATTTTATAGGTAGATTTATATAGTGAATTTCAATAAATAGAGAGGCAAGAAATGGCTAGAGAAAAATACGAAAGAACGTTACCCCATGTCAATGTTGGAACAATTGGTCACGTTGATCATGGCAAAACTACATTAACTGCTGCTTTAACAAAAGTGGCTTCAGAAGTATTTGGTGGTGAAGTCGTTGACTTTGCAAACATTGATAATGCTCCTGAAGAAAGAGAGCGAGGCATTACTATTGCTACTTCGCATGTTGAGTATGTTTCAAACACAAGACATTACGCTCACGTAGATTGTCCAGGACATGCCGACTATGTAAAAAATATGATTACTGGTGCTGCTCAAATGGATGGAGCTATTTTAGTGGTAAGTGCAGCTGATGGTCCTATGCCTCAAACAAGAGAGCACATACTTCTTGCAAAGCAAGTTGGTGTTCCAAAGATCGTAGTCTTTTTAAACAAAGCCGATCAAGTAGACGATGCTGAATTGCAAGAATTAGTTGAAATGGAAATCAGAGAGTTGCTTGACACATATGATTTTCCTGGTGACGACACTCCAATTGTAGTTGGAAGTGCGCTTAAAGCTTTAGAAGGCGATACTTCTGATATTGGTGTTCCTGCTGTAACAAAGTTAATTGAAGCATTAGACTCTTTTGTAGAAGAGCCTGCTAGAGAAATTGAAAAGCCTTTCTTAATGCCGGTTGAAGATGTCTTCACAATCTCAGGAAGAGGAACCGTTGTTACTGGTAGAATCGAACAAGGTATTGTTAAAACAGGCGATCCATTAGAAATTGTTGGTATCTCAGATACAACAACAACAACATGTACTGGTGTAGAGATGTTTAGAAAATCTCTTGATGAAGGTAGAGCTGGTGAAAACTGTGGAGTATTATTGAGAGGTATTGAAAGAGATGCTGTTGAGCGAGGCCAAGTATTAAGCGCTCCTGGATCTATTAATCCTCACACAGAATTTGAAGCTGAAATTTATGTTCTCAGTAAAGAAGAAGGTGGAAGACACACACCTTTCTTTAGCAATTACAGACCACAATTTTATTTTAGAACCACTGATGTAACTGGTGCTTGTGCCTTACCAGAAGGCACTGAGATGGTTATGCCTGGTGATAATATCAAGATGACAGTTAGTCTAATCGCTCCGATTGCAATGGAAGAAGGTTTAAAATTTGCTATTAGAGAAGGCGGAAGAACAGTTGGAGCTGGCGTAGTTTCAAAGATTATTAAGTAATTTAACAATTTAACAATTTTGCCGAGTTTAAAGCTCGGCATTTTTGTCTCTATTTATAGGAGAAAATTTAGGCCAGTAGCTCAACTGGTAGAGCGACGGTCTCCAAAACCGTAGGTTGGGGGTTCAAGTCCCTCCTGGCCTGCCAAGGAGCTGGTTTAAAGACAAATATGGCAAAAGATAAAGCATCAAACATTGCCGATAAGATAAAATGGCTGCTGTCCATAAGCATCTTTTCATTAGCTATTGTTGGCAATGGCTATTACACAGAAGTTGCTTTTCTATACAGAGTTCTTGCCGTAGTGGGTCTTTTTATTGTTGCAACTATTATTTTAGCAACTACAGTTTTTGGAAAGGGTGCAGTCTCATTGATGAAGGAATCAAGAACCGAGATGAGAAGAGTTGTCTGGCCCACAAGAATGGAGACTACTCAAACCTTTATGGTGGTTTTTGGCTCTATTATCGTCCTGTGCTTATTTTTTTGGGCGCTCGAATCTCTTCTAAGCTGGTTAACAAGATTAATTTTAGGATAACGATAAAGTGAATTGGTACGTAATCATGGCATATTCTGGATACGAACTTAAGGTCAAAGCTGCCCTTGAGGAAAGAATAGCCCTTGCAGGTTTAAAGGATCAATTTGGTGAAATTCTGGTACCAACAGAATCAGTAGTTGAACTAAAAAGTGGTGCCAAGAAAAAGACAGAGCGCAAATTTTTTCCAGGCTATATTTTAATCGAGATGGAAATGAACGATGATACTTGGCAACTAGTCAAGCATACTCCTAGAGTCAGCTCATTTGTTGGTGGCAAAAAAGATAAGCCTTCACCTATTTCTAAGAGTGATGTTGATAACATCCTAAACAGGATTGAGGTTGGAGAGGAGGCCCCAAGACCCAAAACTTTATTTGAACCAGGCGAAGTTATCAGAGTTTGTGATGGGCCTTTTAATGATTTTAATGGGGTTGTTGAAGAAGTTGACTACGAAAGAAGCAGCGTAAAAGTGTCAGTTCAAATTCTTGGAAGATCCACACCAGTTCAATTAGATTTCATACAAATAGAGAAAACATAATGGCAAAGAAGGTAGCAACAATTTTAAAACTTCAGATACCTGCAGGAGCAGCAAATCCAAGTCCTCCAGTTGGACCAGCCCTTGGTCAGGCAGCAGTAAATATTATGGATTTCTGCAACGCTTTTAACGCAGAAACACAAAGCATGGAGAAGGGTTTACCGCTTCCCGTGGTAATAACTGTCTATGAGGATAAATCTTTCACTTTTGAGGTTAAATCAGCTCCTGCAGCAGTGCTAATAAAGAAAGCTGCTGGAATATCTAAAGGAAGTGGAGAGCCTAACAGAGAAAAAGTTGGTTCAATAACCAGGGCTCAATTAGAAGAAATAGTAACTGCAAAACAGAAAGATTTAAATGCAAATGATATGGATCAAGCAGTCAAAATTATTGCAGGTACGGCAAGAAGCATGGGAGTGGAAGTTAAATAATGACTAAACTTACAAAAAAGAAAAAACAATTAATGGAACTTGTGAATCCGGAGAATACATATTCTCTCGAAGAGGCAATGAATATTTTTCAGACTGTAAAATCCAATAAGTTTGATGAGTCTGTTGATATAGCCCTAAGGTTAGGCATTGATCCAGGCAAATCTGATCAAAATGTAAGGGGTGCAATCACTCTTCCACATTCACTTGGTAAAACAGTTACCGTTGCAGTTTTTGCTGATGGTGATCAAGCAAAGGAAGCCAATGAAGCTGGAGCAGAATTTGTTGGGATGGAAGATTTAGCAGAGAAATTTAAAAAAGAAGAAATTGAGGTCGATGTAGTTATTTCCTCTCAAGCTGCTATGAAGGTAGTTGGTCAATTAGGTCAGGTTTTGGGGCCAAAAGGCTTGATGCCCAATCCCAAAACAGGAACAGTTACAGAAAAAGTTGGAGAAGCAGTCAACAATGCCAAGTCAGGTCAAGTTAGGTTCAGAACGGATAAAAATGGAATATTGCATGGATGCATTGGAAAAGTTTCATTTTCCTCCAGCCAAATTCAAGAAAATGCAGCGGCTATGCTTGAAGAAGTAAAGAAATTAAAGCCAGCTACTGCTAAAGGTGCATATATTCGAAGTGTTGCTTTGAGTAGCACTATGGGACCAGGAGTGAAAGTTACTCCTGCATCCTTAGTTGTATAAGTTTTAGGGTCTTTTTTTGACCCTAGATTGTTGCGTTAATCGCAGCCGTCAAAGACCGTAGGTGCGAAAGCTTAATTTCCTACGTAGGTGGTGTTCAAATTGCGAAGGCGGTTTGT
>Ga0255782_10001310_pt1 | contig 21718 bp, 36 predicted proteins | sample 101ome_26_FD_179980 | JGI IMG/M metagenome (GOLD analysis project Ga0255782, IMG submission 179980) | Coastal salt marsh microbial communities from the Groves Creek Marsh, Skidaway Island, Georgia - 101408AT metaG (version 2) | ecosystem: Environmental > Aquatic > Marine > Intertidal zone >...
TGGTACACTCATAGTTAAGTGTACCATATATTTAGGTTTTTGTCAAGCAAAATGTTTGTTTAACATTTCGATGCGATCTTCTGCTGCTGCCATTTTATCAAGTTCTTCTTGAATAGCTTCAACAATATCGCTATGCTCACCAATACCTACTGATTGATTCATATAAACCATAATGTTTGTTTTTGCTCTTTCTAGCTCACCTTCGGCGTGCATACGAGCTGCTTTGATCAGTTGCTCACGCATTTTTGTTCTCCTTCTGTCTCTGTCTTTCTTCGTACTGTGCTTTTTTCTCGAGGTACTGCTCCTCTGTTAGTGCATGCCAACCAATGCATCTGCCAGTTGGCGATCTTCCACAACCACAACTCATGTTATCCTCCTAGAGCTTTGAATGTTTTTTGTTTTTCTCTACGGCGCACAAACTCATCTTCGCCGGTGTATGTACTACATTTAGCCAACAAGTCTTCAGTATGCCATAAAATACGGTAAAGGTCTTCTTTGCATTTTACAGTATTAAATCCTGTTTCGTATGCATCGCCTTCTGCTCTAGCAATCTTGTTTAGTTCTGCAAAGATTTCTTCTACATTCCAGTCAATAATCATTTTCCTATTGTACTCGCTTCATAAACAGAGTTATGTGTTTGCGTACAACGAATAAAGGTTGCACACTTGCTAAGTTGCTTGAGTTTCATTGCACCTGTGTAAGTACAAGTGCTGCGCACTCCGCCTAGAATCTCTTGTACTGTTCTAGCTACAGGACCTCTGTAAGGCACAAGAACCGTTCGTCCTTCACTGCTACGGTACTCCTTTAGTCCGCCAAAATGTTTGTCGTTTGCACTTTCACTACTCATACCGTAGAACTGTACAAACTGTTTGCGTTCTATTACATGCTTGTCCCATGAACCTTCTACTAGTTCATTAGTTTCATAAAACTTTTCAATCACTTCGCCGCCGCCTTCATCATGCCCAGCAAGCATGCCACCAAGCATAACGAAATCTGCTCCAGCGGCAAAGGCCTTTGCAACATCACCAGGACAAGTACACCCGCCATCAGCGATGATGTGACCGCCAAGTCCGTGTGCTGCATCAGCGCATTCGATGACTGCCGATAGTTGCGGATATCCAACACCAGTTTGTATCCGAGTAGTGCAAACACTACCGGGACCAATACCCACTTTAACAATATCAGCACCAGCAAGAATAAGTTCCTCCGTCATTTCTCTAGTTACAACATTTCCAGCAATAATAACAAGGTCTGGAAACTCTGCACGTACCTTGCGAACGTGTTGCGCAAAATGATCACTATAGCCATTAGCAATGTCCATACAAACATATTTCAGTCTAGTATCGCATTCCTTCTTAACTTTTTCTAGTTTGTAATAATCACTTGCGCTGGTGCCAATGCTCATTGCCACACACTCGCTGCGTTCAATAGGACCCATAAAATATTCAATAAGTTCATCTACGCTGTAAGTTTTAACTAGGCAAGTGAACATTTCACCTTCTGCTAACTTATCAGCCATAGCAAATGTGCCTACACCGTCCATGTTTGCAGCCATAATAGGAATGCCATTGTAATGGTCATCACCAATATCAAAGTCTGGTTCATAGTTCCTAAACTGAAACTTTCGATTTAGTTTAACTTGCTTACGACTTTGTAAAGTACTTCTCTTAGGTCTTATTAGTACATCTTTATAATCGAGTTTTAAATCTTCTTCTAAACGCATTAGTCATATTCCCACGGAAATACTATCCAAGTATCTTCTTCACTGGTATCGATAGTTTGCCATACATAATCTACACCATCAAACTCTGTATGTGTTTTTTCGCACATTACAGCAAATCTTACATTCTGGCCCCATACGGTGTTCCAATTTGGATTGTCGGGCAAGCATCCACTTTGCCAATCTTGTTTGATCCAGGCAAATGTAGCACCAGTGTCGTTGATATCATCTACAACAAGAATGTTTTTCTTTTTATTTGGATCACTAAATGCGTTACCCCAGACTTTATCACGGTCTTCTTGATATACGTATCCAAAAGCATCTTCTGCCATCCAGCAGTTGCTTTCGCACTCTTCGCCTTCTTTGTTGTCACGTAGTCTAACATCTAGTGCATAGTGATTACAATCTAGTAAATGGCTAAGCACAACACTAACCGGCAACCCGCCTCTGTTAAGTCCAACTATGTAGTCTGGACGAAATCCTGTTTTGTACATTTCCAGTGCTAGTTTGTGAGCGCACTTATGTACATCATCCCAAGTATAATGTTTACGTTTCATTTACGCTTTCCAAACACTGGCATAGTAACCTTTGCCGTTTGTGTCTCCTCCACCATTATCAATATCAACACCATCGTATTCCACGCTGGTAATAGTATCCTCACCATTTAAAAACTCTGTGGTTACAATGGTTAGTTTTTTAACATCAAAGTCTCCATAGGTAGTAATAGTACCTTCAAAGAAGGTGCCTTTTTCGCTGCTGTACAACTGCGCAATGTATTCGGTGCCTTCTGGTGTTTCATCACATACGCCCATTTGTACCATTTCTATTTCGTAATCACTTTCTTCTCCCAAGCGATCATTCAATTCATTAATACGTTCGTCAAGCACTTCTGCAACTACGCTTGCATTATACTCTTCTGAATCTACTTCATCGATACAAATATGGCAACTATCCCAAGTTCCGCCATACGAATGTTCAAACTCTGTATGTGACTCGTACCAAGGACGTTTGTAGTTATCATCGTCCTTATCGTGCAAGAATTGCGCTTCTTCTGGTACACCGTCAATCTCATCATACTCAGGCTCTTCGTCATCATCGGCAGCCATATATGCTACTAGATCATTATCACCGTGTTCATCTAAGATAGGCTTCCAAAAATCATGTGCTTCTTTACTGATACTCATATAGGCTGCTTCACCTCCGTATCCACTGATTAACACACGATAATATCGTTCACCTTTTAGTGCATCTACCGTTTCTTGCTTTTCTTCACTTGTTGCCATTTTTCCATTCATCCATTTCTGTTTTGATTTCTGTGCCTTGCTTATCTTCTGCAATAAGTTTTGCCATGCTTTGTATATCGTCTAACAAATGTGTTGCATAACCCTTGTCGTAGGTTTTACCACTGATTTCGCTGTATTGATTGCGAACACGATGCAGTTCGATTGCTTTGTCTTTCATCAAGTCTATTCTGCGAATAAGTTCTTCCACTGTGTGTAACATTAAAAATAGCTCTCCAATGTGCCTTTGCGTTTAGTGTCTAATGTAGCACAGTGAAATCCGCCACTCATACTACGTGCTTGACGCATCGGAAGGCCAATAGTGTCAATACCGTGCTTGCCCAATATGCGTCTTAGTGCTTCTTGCTTTTCATCTACAATAACCAGTTCTTCATTGACACTTAAAAAGTTCAATCCAATATACGGAGAACAAGGAGCAACACCTGTGTTTGCTGGCGGAACATGTAAGTCTTCTTCACCTACCCAAATTTTATCCCAATCCTTAAAGATAGGTGGATACCAATCTTCACTTAAACGTCCTGCGTTTAACAACACTAGTCCTGGACGCAAAGGTAACACTGTGCTGTCAAAGTGTGCGAAACTGTAATACTTTTCTGCTACGTGGATACGATAGCCTTTGGGTTCTAGTATAGTCTTTAGCCACTCAAAGCCAAGTTGGTTACCACTATTGCTAACTTGGCAGAGAAGATCGCGGCCAAGACGAACGATATTAGGAGCATCAAAAATAATTTCTTTGTTAACAAGCGTTGCTTCACTGCGGTCCTCCAGTTGATAGTTGTCATCAGTTAGAATAGGTTTAGGAGCATTTATCCATTGTGTGCCTTCTTTCATCCAGCCATACAAATGTTTATAATATGCTCTAGTTTCAAAATATCTTGCTCGCATTGGGCTTGGACATTCAATAATCATATTGTCTAACGGTAGTAGCAAATCTCGCGGACAGAATGTATACCAGCCTGTGGTAGTCCATTCTGGTGTGCTGTATATTTTATTGTGATCAATAGGATCAGGACGTAGAGTTTTTACACCCAATCCTTGCAAACATTTTTCTAGTCCTTCTAGATCTTCATTTGCTTCATCTACAATCCATTGCTCAATAGGTTGCCCGTCGAAGTGTTTGATATCTTCATAATCTTCACCACCATAGATAAAACTATGTGTGCTAATATTCATAGTGGGATGAACACAGTTTTCTGCTGTGCCAATAATAATTTCTTCTAATGGATCCCAATCGTTGTTACTCTGAACTGGCAAAATCTAATCCTTTTATATATTGTTTGTGAAAACTTAATCTATTTGTATTACCACCTCTATTGTATTGCGGAAACTTTTTATTATAATCTATACCAAACAATACAGTTTTACTAACTGCAACTCCTATAGTATTACAGAAATCTGCTTGTTTGTCAATATATTTGTTTGGTATAAAATCTGGTGTAAAATTTTTAAAATATTCTAAGCCTATTAATGCACCTATTTTGTTATTATAAGATATTTTATGATAAACAAACATGGTATCGTCATCATCTACCTTAGTATATCGCATACCAATACGTGCATATGCGACAGGAAATGTTTTGCTTAAACTGAATGTAACATCGGTTATACACGGGTATGCTAGGTCAATGTGTATATGCCTACAAGCACCGTAGTATGCACAATCCACCAGCACAGGCACGCCTAGTTCGCTACACTCACGCATTAAATCGTGATATTTGTTGTGCTTGTCCCCTGTGTCTGCAAATGGTAAACTGATAACAACTGCATCCGCTTTGTGTAGTTTTTCGTCTTCTAAATATGCCCAAACAAACTTGTCTCTCCACGCAAGTTTGTGATACATATATTCACCTTTGTAGCAACGAAATCTACGTTTGGCATTGCGCATATAAAACTTGTCAAATGCTTCTGTAGTGCCGTTGCTGTAACATTTAAATTTAAAATCTTCTAAACCTGTAAACACATTGAGTGTGCCTGATTTAATCCAAGTATCGTATTCATGAAGAAATTCATCAATAATACTATCATTATTGAGATCAGTAAAATCATATCTATTTCTTAATAAACGCATTGTTTCTGGATCTTGTATAGCAAATGCACTACCAAAATCCATACCACGCTTATCATTGGGAATATTTGTCATCCTCGTCCAAAAATGTTATTTGGGCAACAACAACATCATTAGGCCCAAAATTTGCCATACCATGCCATGTGTCACCCTTCCATGTATATGTATCACCAGCTTCCCAGTGTGTATACACTTCTTCTCCTACTTGTAATACTTGTCCTCTATCCCAGTCGTCCATCATTACAACAGTTCTACAAACATTATGAGCATCATCTTCGCTTATTTGGTTGTATTTTACAAATGTTGCATATGTATCAAAATGCCACATCAAACTACAACCCGGTGTAAGTTTTAAAAAGTTGTAGTTAAAATGCATATGTGCATATGGTGCAATAATACTTGCCAGTCCTTTTGTAAGTTCGGGACGTATGCTCATATAGTGTAGACTACCTTCTTTAGGCACACCCCACTGTGCATACATTGCTTCCAATGCTTTTTTGTTTTTTGTAGCAAACGTATCCCATGAACTATCTTCTGGGATTTCGTCCGTCATATATGTTGGAGACCACGGAAGTGTAAGCAAGTCGTTTTGATTCCAAGTAACTTCTTCTACTGAACTTTCTTCAGCACCATGTTCTCTCCAATTTTCATAACTTCGCATATCCATTATGCGTCTCCTTGTAAGTGTGCCTTTATATATTGCCTGTTTGGTATATCATATGTATCCAATATTTTTTCTAGTTTATCCTTGTCACACTGCTCTAAGTTTATTATATCCAGTTTTTCTGGATATGTCAAGACATTTGTTGTCCATTTTTTATATTTTTTTGCGAACTCTGCAAGTTCTGGCAAACCTTGCCAATTGTTTTTATGAACAACACTGTGTATTGTGTAGTCAAATACATCAGCAATTTCATCTAATGTTTTTACCACTCTGCTCCAAACACTACCACTACGCACCGTTTCGTTTATAGTGCCATATCCATCAATACTCACAGTAAAATGCACTCTTTTGCATTTACTTAAAACTTGATAATCTTCTTCTTGTAATTTGTGCATACCGTTTGTAAAGTATTCAACTTCTAAGTTTTGCAAGTCTTTGAATGTTTCTAAAAAACGTCTATGTCTATTTGTCATAAGTGGTTCGCCACCTAAAAACACCACACGATTGATAGTGTCGGGTATATGTGTAAATTCTTCTGTGCTTGTTATTCCTTGCTTAGGTGGCAAGTCTGGATTCTTTTTAGCCCACCACGAACTACTCCATTCTTCCCAACAACCATCACAGGTTAAATCACAAATGTTATCAAACCCTACTTCTAAATAATCCAGTGTAGGATTGGTCATTTGATAACGTTTGTTGAATTTTTGCCTTAAACTTTCTACACCTAGTTCTTCTTCGTGCTTGCATTTACCACAACCTGGCAGCCAATCTGTTTCCATATCAGTGCGTAATTTTTTATAGATATAACTATCCATAATTTTGCCAACATTGCCATCAAAGTGCATCACACTTTCTTTGTAACGACAGCAAGGATATATACGGTTACCTCCACGTATGTTGGTATGGTTATAAAGTGCAGCACATTTCATGAATGCGTACCTGTGATTTGGACTGCATATCTATCCTCCGTGCTCAAATTAATAAAGGTATGTTTTTCACAATCTTTCCAACCAAATACGTCACCTGCTTCCCACATAGTGCGGGCTTCGTCTCCTATAATACTGATTTGTCCATCGACGCCATCTTCTAACATAACAATATATCTATAAATTGTTTGGTCTGTTAGTCCGTGATGTTTTTTATAAGCACCATATAAATCTGTGTGAACAGGCAAATATTGTCCGGGTTTGAACAAGTTCACTGCTACTGAAATGTTTTTAAGTTCAGGAAAATAACTACAAATATATTCTATGCTAGGCGGCATAGGATTTGGTTCAAAATAGTTATACAGGGTCATAGCCTCTGCACTATGCCCTGCATCTAAATATTTCTGTATTAAATCTGTATCTTTATGATGGTCTAATTTATAGTCTAATGCATGATAGCGTTCCATATTCCATACAGGTTCTATGTTAAAATGGAAATTGGTCATCCTTTTCCTGTCTGCCTTTCCAGTCTTGATGCACCATTGCATATATGCTTTTGAAGTTTTCATATGCTCGTGCTAGTGCTGGATAATCATTGCACATATCTTCTATTTTAGCAACCTCAGGCATAAAGTCTTCAAATTCGATTGGTTCATTTAATGTAATGCTAAAATCTGCTTCGCTTGAAAATAAATCATCAAATGCTGACGTATCAACTGTGCTAGTTGTAATAGAACTTATATCAATAGTAGGTTCAGCCATAGTAGATGTAATAGTTATTCCAGATTCATCTAAGTCACTTAATGTAATAGTAACTGCATCTCCTGTATGATCACGCATTTAACAACTCGCTAATTTCATCAACAACTTCTAAACTCTCATTCCAGTCTTCGTTTTCTACTGTGCTATCTAATTTAGTTACCAAATCATGTAATGCTTGATCCTCACTTGGATTCATTTTTTTGTGTTCCGGTAAAACACTATTTTCAAAGAAATCTAATGCAGTCATCAAATCTCCTTCATCTACATGTTTGATAATTTGTTTCATCATTGCTGCTAGGTTAGACATTTTTTCCAATCTCCAATTTGTATTGATCCAAGCACATGTCTTCTATGCTTTTTTCTAGTGTAACTAATTCGCTTAAAGTATCAACTACACTTGCAACAGCATCGCCTTCTCGGCGTCCTGCTTCTATTATATTTAATTTTTTACCAGTGACTTGCTGCATGGTATTGATTACTTCACGCACACTGTATCCTACGTTAGAACCAAGACATTCATATGGTGTGTTGGCAGGACCTCGTTCCACTCCGTTGACAATGGCACGAGCCAAATCAACAACATGAATATAATCACGAATACAAGTGCCATCCCTAGTATCATAGTCCGTGCCAAAGATCTTAATGTTGGGTAGTTTCTCAGCAGCCACCATAGCAGCAACACGAATAAGATGGGTAGGAACGCCCAATTGACGATTATGCCCGTCAGTGCCAGATACGTTAAAAAATCTAAAGATAGTGTGTCCATTGGCTTTTTCCTTTATTACATCTTCTGCTGCCACTTTGCTCCTTGCATATGGACTTGCCATTTCCCAAGCACTACTTGTGCTTGCAAATAGTATATGATCTGTTTCTACACGATCGAGCAAATTTGCTGTGCCCATAACATTTACACGATAGTATTCTGTAGGCTCTTTGAGACTATCAGGAACTACACTGCGTCCTGCTAAATGCACAACAGCATCAAAATCACCCCATACAAACTTTGTAATATCAAAACTTGAATAATGGTCACAGTATGCCATGATGTCATTGTATTCACCATGAATATTTATATCCCAAGCAGTAACGTGATGTCCGTGCTCTTTTAGTAACTTACAAACATGGCTACCTATATAACCTGTAGCACCTGTGACCAATACTCTCATTAATTTGCTTCCTTTAGCTTTCCTGAAATAGCTTTAAGCAATACACCGTATGCTGGTAAGAATACAATCAAACCAACTACAATTTTTGTAAGCGTATTGTTAAATGCTACATCTGCAACCCACGGCGCTGGATAAAACGCTGTGTAAAAGAATGCATATGTATCAATGATGTTAGCAGCAATAGTTGAAATAGCAGGCGCAGCCCACCAAGCATTTGTCCAACGCTCACGAATATGTTGAAAAACATAAACGTCTAGCATTGTTCCAATTGCATATGCAACACCACTTGCTGCTCCAACTCGATATGCGTGTTCATCACCTAGTGCAAGTAAAACAAGCACCGAAGCAACAATAGCTGGAATAATAGCCATTGCTACTACTGCTCTACCTGCTTCTTTACCAATTAATCTTACCGTTAAGTCAGTTGCCACAACAACAATCGGAAACGTAAACGCCGCCGCTGCTAAAGGAAAACTTCCAAAGAGAGGTAAGTCTGCACCCGGAAATACATCAAACCGAATTGTAACTAGATAATTTGACACAGCAATAACAAGCGTGTGTAAAATTACTAGATTTCTAACTAGTGTTTTGTCAACACCATCTAAAATTTTATTAAACATAAATTTTTTGTCTCCTGTTTAATATTTTGTTTCCGCTACATAATCTCTATAGCGGTTTGTGTCCCTGCGCCACTGTTCTCCGTTACCTTGCATAATGTCAATATAACGATCAATTGTAGCACTGGTCCAATCCGAAATTTTACCAAGATCTTTGTGTGGTGCGTTAAGCAATGGAGTTAGTTTGTTCATTGCATCTTCAACGCTCCAAGGCACATACATTCTTGTATGATCATTGGCAAATATTTCTGGAAAACTGCGATAAGCTGGAAACAGCACATTGCATCCTAGTGCATCTGCTTCACTCACAGTATTACTTGTCCAATCCTGCAAAGCACAATTGAACAATACTTTACTACGATTTACAATATCATAGTAATGATTCTTTTTAAGGTTTTCGTAAATCACTAACTGTCCACGCTCTTCCATTTTTCTAGCACGGTCAATATACTTTTGATTGTTACTACGTAGTGGCCCGCCTTGCACAATACAAAACTCTACATCTGGCGTGCCTGGCGTTCCATACCATTCTTCAATCATATCCATATAAAAATCTGGTTGTTTCTCTTGATCAAAACGTGCAGCAAACACAACACGATTGTCACGTTCTTCCCAAGGCTTAATTTCTCCAACACGTAGAGCAACTTCTGTTTTATCAAATGCAAGTCCGCTGATGTTATAGATAGGTGCTTTCCAGTTTGCAATTTTCATATGTGCAATCATTTCTTCATTACTTGCTAATACGCCAGTAACAAATTCGTTACACATTTCTTCATACAAACTCATCCATTTGCCCATACCCCAAACATGCACAAAGTCATCTGGATCAATTGCTTGTGCTAAACAACGAATCCAAACTTGTGGGCGTTGTTCTGAGGGAATTTGATCCATAATGTAAGGCAACGATTCCATACCAGGCTGGAACATGTCTTCAAAGAAGATAACATCTTCGCCTGTAACTTCGCCATTGCGCATCATTTGCACCAAGTTCATCATTTGCGACATTGCAAAGTAGGAACGGCCATGTGCGTCTAACACTTGGCCTACTTGAATTGCTTTTGTATTGTCAATGGTTGTGCCAGGCACATTAACCCAATCAATGGAGCGGCGCTGGAACGCACGCCTACTCCATTCTTCAAGCTGTAATGTATACCTGCCTTCATAGGGCTCTAAACCCATATAAAACAGTTTTCTCATTTGCGTCCTCTATTTGCACGAGACTTTGCTCTTTGCCAGTTTCGAAATTTAGTGTAGTTTTTCCACACCCAACTCCGTTCGTTGTAAAGATTTGCTTCATTAAACGGTAGTGGATTACCGTAGCGATCAGTTTCAGTTGTGCAGTAATCACGAAAATCATCGAGATCGTTAAAAACTTTATTTACTACCGGATTCTTGATAGTCATTATACCTTTTTCCTTATGCTGGGTATACAATTTGACAGCCGTTTTCGCCATCTTCGGCAACATCAATAACAACAAACCGGCCGGGATATTTGCTGTTAATCTGTGTATACAAATCATCTGCAATCATTTCGCATGACTTGTAATCTAGTTGCAGGATATCACCTGCATACAATGATTCCAACCAACGCTTGAACTGAATAAACTCAATGTCACGATCGTTGTGTGTAACTTGGATCTGCACTTTAAAGTGGAACATATGACGATGCGGATAACCTAAGAAACTCACATCATATTCGTCACCTGTTGCCAGTGCTGGATCATCTAATGCTGCTGGATACTTGTGGATACCTTCTTTTGTAAAAGTTACCCAAATACTACGTTTTGCATTTTCTAATGCGTTTGTCAATTTTGCGTCCTCTTCTTTCATGCGCCTTAACATATATTCATAATAGCGTTCTTGTTCCACTTAGTCAACCAATTATTTCGTCTGTAGTGTATTTAGACCAATCAGTAAAAACGCCTTTCTCTTTTAAATCGTGTAGTCTATGCACCCACACACCAGGATTAGTTGCATCAAAATCTTTGTCATCAAGTTTCAAGCAAGCATTGTATCCTAGCTGACTTATATAAGGCATTTTAGCTGATATCATTGGAATAAAACGATTGTATTCTGTGTATCCAGACTCTAATACCCATTCAACATCTTTTATATCAAAATCCAATGTTACCCAATATCCTTCTTTTAACAGTGGAAAGATCATTCCATCATATGCATCGTCAGTTTCGAAGCTCATATTAGCACCTATGTAGATATGCTGTATTTTTTGTTGTTCAGCATATTCTATAATTTCTTCATAATTTTGTAATCCAACAACAAACAGTGTTTTCTTACCAAACTGTGGTGTATGTTCAACTTCAGTTCCGATAAAGAAGTTTACATTTTCATTTACACCATTATCGTAATTACGTTTCATGATTTTTTAACCTTATACATTTCGTTGTATATGTTCCAACGTTGTTTATTGTATTCATTTATTTGATCTTTAGCATAGTTGTTCTTTTGCATATTGTCAATGATTTTATTTACATCGTCAAGTGCCATTTGTAACATTTCTAATCTGCTTGCTTTTTCATGCTCGTCCATTTGTGTATGCTCCAAGACTTTTCAATTCTCTTTGTATACGATATATTTCGTCTTTTATAAACAGTTTATGTGTTTTTAATTTTCTTATTTCCGGAGTGCTTTCAATACCGTGCCACTTATCAATTTCTTCATGAAGTTTTTCATGCTTTGTTTTCAATTGTTCTAAGTGTGCTCTTAGTTTATCAGCTTGAGAATCATAATTACTCATTTTATACTTCCTCAAATAGTTCTCCAAACTTTGTGCTGGCATTAACAGTTTTCTTGCCAACATTTAGTCTAGTTCCAATAACTTGCATCCAGAATCTTGAGTATTCTTCTATTAAGTCTAAACTTTTCTGTCTGTCTTGCAAACTAAAAATTTCATCAACGACTTGTTTGAATTCAACACGATTAAAACGCTCGTCAATTAACATGTATGGAAACTCTCCTGCATCGTAGCGTTCATTTGCTCGCTGTGTGCTTTCGATATGCATCCATACATTGTGACCCATTTGCAGTGCATAACTAAATGAGTCCCAGCTGGTTTTACCTTCTTTGCCAACCTTGTTAAGATCGCCTGGCTTATAGTAACAAATATCGCTGATTTTACAATGTTGACTAATTGGAGAATCTTCAAACGCTTGTAAAATATCATCTGCTACTACTGCATCACTATATTGTCTACTATCTGTAGCATATTTTTTATCATCAGCACTTGGAGACATCATATAACTCCATTTGCCACGATCTTCAATACGTATTGTGTGATACACTTGTCCGTTTGCTGTTGCTAAGAAAGGTGATGCACAATCATATGTAATCATAAAATTAGGATTATGATATTTACGAACTGCACGTTGTATGTCTGTAAGTAATACAGCCCATTCTAGTTTACTTGTGCCCAAGAAGTGCATAACATCGTGAACACCAGTTTCTAATAATCCATCGTGTATCATATGCACAAGCCTGCGTAAAATTAAATGCACATCACACATGTTTTGTCCACCCATAGCCCAGCCATTGAAGTGTGTGTCTGGATACTTTGCAGGATCACAGTAATCTTTAAACTCCTCATACCAACTGTCTGCATCAGCATGATTGCTTCCTTGTAGAACATTTAGCACCTTGAAGTTGCCACGTCTATTAGCCATATAATATTTTGCGTTGATATGTGTTGCATCTACAGCATCTTGGTAGCTGTGAATATTACTGGCTTTTGCTGCCTTAGGATCTTGGAATGTCCAAGTCGGAATATCCAACATCATTCCATAATCCATATACTCTTCCATCCAGTTTACAACTAGCTCACGTTTTTTAGCAGCTTTTGGACAGTTTGGATCAGTCCAATCACCTTCCCACAAGCCTTTTGCAATCTGGAAACCACCTGAGTCGCCAAGTAGCCATGAATTATCTCTGTCGCGGTTACGCAACATATCTTCTTTTTCTACATGTTTGTTGACATCTAAGTCGGCATGTCCAGCAGAATAGAGCGCCCATTTATAGTGAAACGCTCCTTTATTTGGATTTAAAAAATTAAGACCTTCTACTTCACCAATACCTGCTGGAACACGATTGTAATCAACATATTCACCAAAGCGTTGCTTGCCTACAAACGTAGCATAAAAGCCACTAATACTAGGCAAGAAAACTGCATAATCATTTTGTGTTTCGGTTAAGTTTATTTTCATTATTTTTGTTGTGCTGGAAGAATGTAATCATATTTTGCCATACCGCTGTCGACGCTAATCATCATAGCACCTTGATCAGTAATACTCATTGTTTTGTCACCAGCAAGACTTAAAATAGCAATAGTTTGTGCTACTGGCCATGCCCATGTGTGTGTTAAACTGCCTTCAACACCATGCATAAATGTAAAACTACCTGCGTGTGTGTTTAAATCACCGAAGTAAAAATTTAGATTGCCATCTTCTGTTTTTACTTGGAACACAGTTTCTTCACTGTGCGCACCTGCCATCAGCTTCATACGTTCAATGCTGGCAATACTTGGCTCTAGTTCAACGTTCCAACTGCTGCCTTTAAATTTTACGCTTTTTAGTTTTTCTTCAATGATTGCTTTGTTCATAAAGCGATAGTCGTTTTCAAAATCGCCACTTGCATTTTCGAAGTGTATGTGTGTTGGAACAACTTCTCCGTTGCGTTCATCAGATACAACGTCAATTTTTGCATTTTCTTTGTATTCTGGATTTTTCAAGTGATATGCTAGTTTGCCTAAATCTGGCATACCAAACACACCTGAAAATTCACCAACTGGTGAATGTGTTGTTGCGCTCATAATTACACTTCTGTCATCAGCCATGCTTTCAATCTGTGTGTCAGCCTCTGCTGTTACCTTAAGAGTTGTGATAAAGCCTAAAGAATGTGTATGCGATACGATGTCTTGTAAGATGTCTTTCATGTTGTTCTCCAATAATAGTTTATTTTACTGTATAAGCCTTTGATTGTCAAGCATTATTTCTCAGTTTAGTGTTGTAATACACTGCTGCCGACAGTGTATTTAGATTAATATTTTTTTCTGATGCCATTTTTAATAGAGCCTTTGTGTCTTTAGGAAAGCACATGCCTCCCCAGCCTCTTGTGCCTTCATCTGGCCATACAAAACTATGGCTGTCATGTATGCGTTTATCGTCTGTAATACCACCACGGACTTGTTCAAAATCTAATCCGTATGCAGAACAAAAATCAAATATTTCATTGAAAAAACTTACCTTTGTTGCTAGGTAAGCATTACGGAAATATTTAATTGCTATAGCCTCCTCGGGTTTTACAATGTTGATACGTATTTTAGGCCAATTATAACTGTATTGATCACGCCAATAATCGGTATCACCACTCAGTATAACATTGTCCAAATCCATTATGTCATTCATAAAATTAGCAGCACGTAAAAACTCAGGTGAAAAACAAATTTTATGATTAGGAAACCTTTGCTTTAGTTCTTGCCAACCTTGTAAACTTATTGTGCTTTTGATTAATATAGGAGTATAATCGTGGCATTGTTCAACAATTTCATAAACTGCACTCATGTCACACGAACCGTCCTCAGCTTCCGGAGTAGGCACACAAATTACCACTGCACTTGTATTTTGTAAATCAGCTACTTTACCTTGAGGTGGATCGTGTATAACAATTTCTCTACGGTGATTTTTAAAAAGCAGTTCATATGCTTTACCTACAAATCCATGGCCTGCTATAATCATGCTGCTATCCTTGCTTCTTGAAAATATTGTAACCTTTCCATTGTATCACGCCAGTCTTTTACATTATAGCAGCGTTGTTTATTAAGTTTTGCTGCTAGTGGCCAATCGTTTCCACCTGGTTCCATACGGTCCCCAAAGAACCAAATTTTATCATCTTTATTAAAGTCTTCTAGTATTTGACTTTTATCGCCGCCTTTGCGATAGATGTCAATACCTGTTTCCCCGCCAACAGATGCAGTTACATTAGGAAATTCTAAATTAATTTGGAACGCAATACTCTCACGCTCTCTGTTTTCTATGTCGTGTTTGATGTAAAGTTTGCGTTCACCTAGTGTGCAGTTACGACCAACAATTGAAAAATTAATGGTGCCCATACGTTCTTCTATGTGATTACCAGTGCGTAGTGGAAAACTACTGCCTTGCAGCCAGCCATTCATTAGGTCATACAGTTCTTTAGGTGGTTCAAATGGTTTGCTATTTAGACGCTTGCCTTTGAACCATACATCATTGCCACTACAGTTGTAAACAGTAACAACATTTTCTGTAATATCTGCGCCCAGTTGTTCTACAGTTTTAGCATAATCGCTGCCTGTAACAAGAAACACTTTGTTGTCTTTTATAAATCGTAGGAAAAACTTTTTGAACTCAGGATCGATACGTTGTCTACTTGGAGTTAGTGTTCCATCCACATCAAATATAAATTTATTCATCTGCTCTCCTGTGTGGGTGATTAGGACCTTCGACAAATCGCCAGCACCCTTCTGTCTTAATGGTATTTAGATCATTTCGCAATAATGTGTTCTCCATTTGGAGTTCTCGAACCTGTTTTTCTAACGCCCAAATCTGTTCTTGAACCCATTCAAGTTCATAGTGTTTTACGCAATCATCGTCCATCGTCGCACACTACATATTCGCCTTGTGTGAACTCTTTTTCCAGTTCCATAGCAACATGTTCGCAAGTTTCAAAATGTTCTACTTCAGCATAACGAGTCCACTTGGGTTCGTCTAGTCCAATAACTGTGCTAACAATCCAAACTGTCCACATTACGGATTCTCCTTAATCCAAACACATTCACTAATATCTTCAGGTGTTTCATACATTCGTTTACACTGTTCGTAAGGATTAAGTGTGTCAGCAAGTTCCATACCTGCTAAAAACGACCCTAGCATTAAAAACACCATTACAATAGTAATCTTCATCCTTGCTGTGCCTTATGCTGTGCTATACCTGCTGCTTTTGATAGTTCGCTAAATCTGTCTGCTGTTTGACGTAATTCTGCTCCGTGAGTAGGATCACGTTGTTCTAGTGTTCTTGCCATATTGTGTAGCAAGATTACCATATCTTGATCAGTTAGTGCTCTACGTCCTTCAGGTAGTGGCATTTGTTTCCCTTTCGCATACTCGTTTTCTTAAATCGCTGCTTGAGAAGCGGTGATCTCTTTTGTTGAAATATAGCTGGATACCCCGCTTCTTGCAAATATCCTTGCCCGTAAAATCCTTTTCACGATATTCTTCTCCTAACACTCTAACATCTATATGATACATTGTCAAGATATCATTTAGGTCTGTTTCGGTAGCATATGGAACTATTTCGTCTACATACTCTACTGCATTTAGTTGGGTGTAACGTTCTACAATACTTTGTATTGGCGAATTCTTTTCAGGTCTATCAATACTAGGATCAATTTGTAATCCTACTAGCAAGTAATCACATTGTTCTTTTGCTTCACGTAACATCTGTATGTGTCCTGCATGTAGCAAATCAAATGTGCTACATGTAAATCCTACTTTCATTTATACACTCCATTATTTGTTCTACTGCATTTTCTACAGATATACACATACGATCGGGTATTCCCATTTCAACTGTTTTATCTGTAGCAACATAACCAAAACTAATATATTTCATATTAACACTTGTATTTAGATTTTGCAACCTTTCGTGTAGTTCTTTTAGAGCGATTTTATAATTGTAGTAATCCAGTATTTCTAGTCTTTTTGGTGACATACTGTATTTTGTAACATCGCTACCAATATTAACAATTAACTTGTCTGTGTGTTGCCATGCTTTCCAAACTTCAAATAACATATTACATTGGGCATATCCGTCAAAAGCATTGTTAATAAAAACATCACAGTCTTCAATGCTTTTAATTATATCTGTGCGGTTTACAGGATCATTTATATCCCAATTTGTGCTTTTACTGAAACCAACTGCGTTTCCTACAGTTGTAAACAATGCTTTACCAATGCCATTTGTATGTCCAGTTATTGCTACTTTCATTAGTCCCACTCAAACAAGTTGTTAAATGTTGTATTTTGCTTTGTGCTTTCTAAGTCATATTTCAACACACCGATCAAGTTATCTAGTTTGTTGTCGATAATCACTTCTTCCATAGCATCACCGTCAAATGGCAACTCTTTGAACCAATCTGGCAAACGCAATTCATCAGTTGGATAAGCAACACTCGTATACCCTAGTGGATTCTGCTTGAGCTTGCACACAATAACTTTCATACCATCTACAATCTCTTGTGAATACTTGTCGCCATTCATACGCTTGAGTGTGTTCCAGTTGATACTTGCTCTTACGTGTCCTGGCATGTTTGCTTTGCCTTGCTTTTCTTCAAGACGCTGATAGTGTCCAATCTTGTTTGCACGTTTAGGCGAACCTTTTTCAAAGCCCGGGCGTTCTTTAAATTCACGCCTAAATTCAGTAATAGATTCCAGCAATTCTTTCTCGTCTTTTAGATCAAGAACCATGTCCAACAAACTTTTCAAATAGTCTTGCATAAACACTGGAGTATCCGAACGTTTCAAGTCCAAACCCATAGCTTTAACTTTACCCAACTTGCCGTCTTTATCCGTTCTGTTACCTTCCAAGTCATACACACGCACTGCATAACGTTTTTTAGTAATAAACAAACCTGTGTCTGCAACAACTTCTCGACCTGCTGCAATTACCTCAGAACGTGTCTTTGGACAATGAAATGCTTGTGCCATAAATGCAGCAAATGTTGTATTTGCTTGTTCACAAATTTGATCATACAGCGTAATCACATTGTCTTTACCCCAAGGAACAGCACCTTCTTTGATTTCTTCTTGCAATACTGGAAATGCACTGAAATACACAGAGTCTGTATCACCATATATAATTGCTTTTCCTACATGATCATATTCACCTGTGATAATTTTATTCACTTCACTAGCCATGTGTTTTGCAATCTGTCTACCAGTAAGTGTGGTTGACTGTCCAATGCGTTTATCAAAGAATCTACAGCCTGGATTCAAGATAGCACCATACAAACTGTTTAAGTTAATCTTTTTAACAAGTTGTCTTTTATCCCAAAACGCTATTTCTGTTTCGTTGCCTGCTGCAATAGCCTTGCGCATTTTTGCTTGTAGTTCTTTACGTTCAGCATACCAACGTTTTAGCAAACCTGGAACAACACCTTCTTTTTCATATGTAAATACAGTGCCATTAGCACTGAGCATCCAAGGTTGTTGACTGTCAAAAATCAGTTTGTATATTTCAGCACCACTTAGCACATGACTAGTGCCATCTTCTAAGTCAAGTGTAAGTGAAACATCTTTACGCTGTTCCATAACTGCTTCATATTCTAATGTTCCAAACTTACCTTCCCAAGCAGCCGCAAAACTCTTCTTTTCTAGTGTTTGTGCGTTATGCAACATTTCATCAGTTAGATCTGGACGTATCTGTCCAATAATAGTTTCTGGCGCCATGTTCATAGCTCTAATAACACTTGGATACAGACTGTTCAAGTCCATTGAACCAATCCACTGATGTATGCCTTTTTTAGGATAAGCAACATACGCACCTGCTGCTGCTGTGCCGCCTTCATGTTCTTTTCTGTTTGGAGCAACCATGCCACGATTGTGTGTTTCGTTGATAATAGCTTGTTCTGTCACAGCGACCGCACCCATTGTTGTTTGCAGTAGCACAGTGTTGTCATGCGCAATTTCGTTTGCTAGATCAATAAATCTCAGTTTCTTATCAATCTTGTCAAGCAGTGCAACGTCTTGTCTGTTGTATTCAATAAACTTCTTGAAGTCGTTGTTGTAAAGCTGATCCAGTGTGCCTTCATACACAGTTTTGTTTTCACCAACTTCCATTTCGCCAATAGCATCTAGTCTATATGTATGGCGTTCTTCATATGTATACTTACGATACAGTTCAAGATAGTCCATATGCACACGACCAATAGTGTCAAACGTTTCAGCAGTTTTACCAAACTTCTCAAACTCTCTACGCTTGGGCAATTGACGCCACAAACAAAAACGTCTTGTGTCATCCTTGCTTAACACTCGTGAAACACGATTTACAGTGTATGGAATATCATAACCTTCGCTGTTCCAACCTGACAAAATATCTGCATCTTCGATTATATCAAGAAATGCTTCAAGCATGTCTCCTTCGTTTTTATACAAATATGTATTATCAAATTCTGCAACTTCTGCTTGTGCTTCTTCAAATGTTAGTGTCTTTGGAGGTAATGCAAATGTCACAAGTGCATCTAACCATTGCAAATGCACAGTGATAGCAGTAATTGGCATAAATGGATCACTAGGATCGGCGAAGCCACGCTCTGGATCAAAATCTGTCTCAATATCGAAAAACGCAACGTTAAGTTTTGGAGCGTCTTGATTGAGATAATGTTCACTTAAACATTGGAATATTGGATTTACGTCAGACTCAAACATTTTCTTGCCTTTGTTGATAGCAAGTTCTTTGCGGAAGTCTTTGGTATTTTTACAAACAACTCTTACTAGAGGATCATCATAAATGCTTTTGTATTTGCCTTTACTATCCTCATAGTAAAATGTATATTTTGCTTGATATTCTTGATAATGGCGTTTACCATCTCGACGCTCTACAGCACGTATAATATCTGCATCTCTATCAAAAAAAGCGTCAACGTATGGCATTAAGCATCCTTATCATAACCGAGTGTAGCAACTAATGTTTCAAGATCTTCATGTGCATCTGCAACGTTGTGCCAATCTCTATTCTTTGCAATTTTAATTGCTTTATTAATTAGCGATGATTTAACATTTAGTTCTTCTGATACGGCTTTGATAGTTTCTTTTAATCCACCTTGTAAATCTTCAATTTCCTGTAATACAGTAACGCCTTCTTTCACTAGGCGTTCTAGTTTGGCCTTTTCTTCTTGGCCATACACACGATCGCTCATACAATACTCCTTGGTTATTTGTTATATAATAATAGGATCAGGTCCAAATGTCAAGTCTCAAATGCTCCTGGTGAGTTGATTTTTATTGTTTCGAAACCTTTTAGTTCTACCTTATAGGAATATATATCACCTAATATCAAGTAATCAAAACCTTTTGATTTAAAATAAGCAAGCTCGTTCCTTAATGATTTGTAGCCAAGTTTAAGTTTTGGGTTTTTGTAGTTCCATGCAAATTGATCAGCATGTGCAGTTTTTTTACTTGGATATTCATAATACGCACTCCATGCTACCAATTCGTCATCGTCATAATATCCAAAGATAGTTCCTTTATCCCAATCTTCTCTAAAGATTGGATATATTTCATCAAAATTTTTGTATATAATATAATCTTTGTATATCTGCTCGCACTGTAAAAAATGTTCGCTGTTAAGCAATTTGAAAGGAATTGTTTTGTAGTTTGTTTTTTGTAAATCTATCCTAGTCGTCATATATCCAATACGTCAGCATAGTATTCTTCATCCCAATTAACATAATAATTTTGACTATGCAAAGCCCTTCTAGCAGTATTTAACTTATTTGCATCCTGTAAAAAGATAACAGCATATTGTTTGTTATTCAATACTACATCTTTTACTTTCTCTTCTTCGTCTGGATGATCTTCAAGTGCTATATACCCTCTTTGACTTAAAAATCTTGTAGTTGAAGTTTCAACTGCCATTGATAATTCTTCTGAAGTTATATATTCTGGATTGCATCCTATAATTACAACTTCTTTACCTTTGGGCCAATGATATGAAAAATTTTCAAGTTCTGCAATAAAATAGTCATGCATACTTATATGCTCTATAGGTTTTAATTCTGCACATTGTATTTTATTTTCTATCATTGCTTGTTTTGCAAATGGGCAAGGAGGCAAGTTATTAAACGTTTCAGACGGCACACTCAAAAATGTTTCTATCCAATTATGTATGTGCTGCTGGAACAAAAATCTTTTCCTTTTTTGCTATAGAATCTAATCTATTCCTTGTTTTTAACACATTATTACATAGCCCACATTGAGGTATCATGTATCTTAAATTTTCTATATCTTGCTCTAAGTTTTCACTTATAGTAATAGGTTTATATTCTAGTATTTTATCTTTGTGATCTCGTCTTACAGGGTATTTATTAACAAACTCTTGTGCGCCAACTATGGTGCCACACTTCCATAATCCACCGCGGAAAAAATAATGGCAATTACTCCATTGACACAGGTTATGTGTGTGTTTAGGATTTGTTTCAAACAGTTCGTATTCACCGTGTTCGTTGCGTCCTTTTGTTCCCCATGTTAGAAAACTGCTGTCCATGCTTTGATAGCATACAGGTTTATCATTGTATGTGCCTATCCAATCATAATCTATGCCTTTGCGCCATTGTATATCCTTTGTAAATGCACGATTAAGAAATTTCCATGTGTCCGACAAATGACTTTTGTCTTTTGTGTGTATTTCTAATATTACACCCATTTCTGTCCATTCGGCAATATGATCAACCCAACGAT
>Ga0255782_10001339_pt1 | contig 21463 bp, 10 predicted proteins | sample 101ome_26_FD_179980 | JGI IMG/M metagenome (GOLD analysis project Ga0255782, IMG submission 179980) | Coastal salt marsh microbial communities from the Groves Creek Marsh, Skidaway Island, Georgia - 101408AT metaG (version 2) | ecosystem: Environmental > Aquatic > Marine > Intertidal zone >...
GTCGCGACTGGCGGGAGTGAAAGCCGACGACGACGGCGTCACTGCGACGCGGACCAGCGTCGGGACGAGACGCGACGAGGAGGAGGAAGATACAGATGACGATGGCGCGCGTCGATCGCGGTCGCGCGAGACGGTGAACGATCGAGAGGCGCGCGTCCGAGACACCGAGGATGACGACGACGCACCGCCTCAGACGACGGTTGGTTGACGAACTCGCGGGGGACGCGCGGACGTGCGCCGAGGACGACGCCGAGGCGTTCGCGGCGTGGATGCACGCGAGAGGACCGCGTGTATTCGCGCCGGCGGACGTTGCGCGCCTGTACGGGGTCACGGTGCGAGAGATGCGAGGGTGCGCGGCGGCGACGCTCGCGGCGAGAGGGTGCGGCGAGACGCTCGGCGCGAGGATTCGAATGGCGCGAGCGATTCGGGAGATCAGGGAGAGCGAAGGGAAACGGGCGAAGAAGGTGGCTGTGGTGATGATTGAGGAGACGAGGGCGGCGAAGGCGACGCACGTGGCGCCCGTATTCGATCGAGAGAAGGCGAAGTGGGGCGGCGGCGAAGACGACGACGAGGACGCTCGGAGAGACGCGACGAAAGCGTCGACGGCGACGAGGGCGGCGCGAGGGAAAAAGGCGCCGTCGGTGCGAGAGAGAACGACGGTGCCGGCGTGGTTTCGACCGCCGGGGACGAAATTTATCGTGGATGGGTTCGAGTACGCCGGCGCGAAGTGGTGCGAGCACTGGTTTTTGACGCATTTTCACGCCGACCATCACCGCGGTCTGACGAAGACGTTCGATCGAGGATACGTGTACGGGACGAAGACGACTTTGGATTTGGTGAAAGAAAAGCTCGGCGTTGACCCTCGCCGATTGCGATTGTTCGAGATCGGCGTCACGAGGCGATTGGAGGGCGTCGACGTCACCTTTATCGAGGCCAATCACTGTCCGGGAGCCGCCATGATACTTTTCGAGTTTCCAATGCGACCGACGGCGTCGCCCGTGTTACACACCGGAGATTTTAGATTTCACGAGCGCATGCGCGATGATCCCACGCTTCAGAGAATCACTTCACCGACGAGGACGGTATCGCCGATTCTCATATTGGATACAACGTATTGCTCGCTCGAACACGACGATTTTCCGTCGCAAGAAACCGTGTTAAAGGCTGTGAGTGACGCCCTCGTGCACGAGGACAACTTATCGGCGCGTAAGTTGTTTCTCTTCGGATCGTACACCATAGGTAAAGAGAAGGTGTTCTTCGAAGCCGCGAAGACGCTCAATCGAAAAGTGTACATCGGAAAGGCGAAGCGATCTGTCATGGACGCCATCGCCCTCTCGCCCGAGGAGAAGAGCGCGATGACGTTCGACGATTCGCGCACGAATTTACACGTCGTTCCCATGAGTTCGACGAGTTTCATGAAGATGGCGTCGATTCTCAAGTATTACAAGAAACGTTTCGACACCGTCATCGCGTTTCGACCGACGGGTTGGACGTTCTCGGCGAACGCCAAGACGAGACGAGCCACGGCGCGACGTCAACGCGGCAAACTCGTACAATACGGTCTTCCGTATTCCGAACATTCGAGTCTCAACGAACTTCGCGCGTTCGTCGACTTTGTTAAGCCGCGAATCATATTTCCACACGTCGGCAACGACTGCGGCGAAAAGACGCAGCACATGTTACGTCTCCTGCGCGCGACGGACGACGAACTCGCGGCGTTAAAAGAAAAAGCGCGTTAAATTTGATGATGATTAGTAATAGCTACGATAGATTGGATTGAATCAACTTGTATTTTCGTTGGCAATTCACGGCGGCGCATCTGACTTCACCTCGGCGCTAAAGTCTATTTATTTCGATCGTCTACAGATTGTTCATAAAGGAAGCAAACTCCGCCTCCTTTGAGTCGGCTGGCGGTGGTGACGGCACCGCGCCGAGCTCGCCTTCTTCCGGTTCTTCGCTCGGCGGCGGTGGCACGTTCACTGGCGCAGCATTCATGACCGGCGGAGGCGGGACGTTCACGACGGGCGGCGGAGGCAAGCCCGCCGAACCATCTTCCGGCGGCGGAGGAGGAATACCCGCGGTGCCATCCTCGGGAGGAGGAGGAGGCACGCCTACCGAACCATCTTCGGGAGGCGGAGGAGGCACACTCATCGACACGGGCACCACGTGTCCGCCGTGCACTTGCATGCCGACCGGAATCGGCGGCGGAGGCGGAGGCACGCGGCGAGGCGGCGCCTGCTGTTGGTGATACGCCGGTGGACCGCCGCCGTAATTTTGCTGATGGTAGCCGCCTCCACCGTACTGGTTGGGCGCCGGGCCGGCCCCGCCGGCTCCCGCAGGTCGAGGCTCGTTACATCGCTTGCACATGTGTCTCGATGCGTAGTTTGGATATCCGCACGGCTCACAAATCCAATCGCCCGGTCGCAAGTTGTTGTACGTTCCCCGGGGTCCGGTTTGCGCGCTCGCGTGCGGCGCGCCGACGCCACTCGATCCCGCCGGACCTCCGGCGCGTTGTCGGAGTTCATCCTTACCAACACCGATTTCGTTCAAAAACGCCGAGTACTCGCTGTTCATCTCCTCCTTAGCGGCACCCGCGGCGGCGACGTTACCCGCGAGCGGGCAATCGCGCGTCGGGTGTCCGCCGTCGCCGCAAATCTTACACGTCACCAACTCTGCCGGCGCGCGGTAGCTCCCCATTTTCTCGAACTCGGGACAGTTCGCCTGCACGTGACCCTGCACGCCGCAAAAACGGCACGCGCCGAACGTCTCCACGAACGTACCGTTGATGGAGGCTAATTCGCGAAGCTGCATGCGCTTGTGCACGTTTTCTTCCTCGTCGATGGGTCGCAACAGGTGTTCCACCATCTCCGCTGCGGCGTCCACGCCCTCCCAAGTCTCGCCCAAAATCACCACGTGCAACGGTTCGTCCTCCTTATAATCCGTCTTGTGGTCTCTGTGCGCTCCAGGCTTGACGCTTCCTTTCCCGCGAAGCATGATTCTCGTGTTGGTCTCGCGCTCCATGCGCTTTTGCGTGTTCCCACGAGGTCCCAAAATCAACCCGATGAAATTATACCCCGGATACTCATCCTCCGGCACGTACAACTTTCTTTCCTTCTTCCTCGGTCGCCAATCCGGCGGCGGTTGAAACTCCCTCGCGTTCGTCATCAACCACTCGATGAGCTCGTCTCGCTCGCGGTACAATTTATCCTTCATGCGCGCCTCGCGCGTATTCACCTTGACGCCAAACTTATTGTACTTTGGCGGCGGCGACGGACTCCGATCGCTCTCCGGACGATCATCCGTGAAATCACGCATCGTCAACCGCTGCGACACGTCCTGATACTTGGCGAATCGTCTCGCCGTCTCCGGATCATCCGTGTTTAGCGTCTGCGCGGCATTCGCCGCCACCACCCCCTTGGACGCAAGGTGCGCCTGAATCGCCGCCGCGTCCGGCAGCACGATCCCTCCACCGCCCGCGGACATCCCGGTACCGAACCTCGGCGCCGCGGCGACGCCGGAGGCGTCACCACCGTCCTCATCCGTCGTGTCCCATCTCGATTTCCGCTGTCGCTTGCGCCCGCGCTCGCCCTCCTCCGCCATCGTCCTCGCGCGCGTCGGGTCCAGCGCGCGTCGTCGAGTCTCGCGCTCGACGCACGACACGGACGCGCGTCGAGACGTCCGTCGCTCGCGGGTTCGTCGACGCGACGACGCGCCGCGCGGTGACGCGACGATCGACGCGCGTCGACGCCGTTCGCGCCGCCGCGCGTCGCTCTCACGACGGTCGTTTTGATTTTGATGGGGGTTTGGTGGGTTAGATACGCGACCTCGTAGGATCGACGGTCTGTGACTCGCACGAGGGGGGGGGCTCTGTGGGAAGGTTTGAAATCCAACAAATCTTCATCTGTCGTCGACTTTTGACGTCGTCGCCGCGCGAGCGCGGGAGATCGCGACGCGAGACGCGCGCGAGTGACGCCGAGACGCGGTGTACGACGCGCGCGCGTGAGATCATATCGAACGTGAGCGAGACCGCGCGCGGGAGGGAGCGATGAACTCGCCGCAGCGAAAGTTGCTCAAGAAGCGCGCAGCCGAGGAGGCGTCGCTCGCGGACGCGGACGACGACGCGAGAGACGCCGCGCGAAGGCGAACGTTGGCGTCTTTAGAGTTGAAGACGGTCATTCGGGAGAATCACGGCGCACCGACGACGACGCACGTGGAGTTTGCGCGAGGACGCGGGACGCGTCTTTCGAATCTGTACGCCACGTGCGGCGGACGAACGGCGACGGTGTACGATGACGAACATTTCGGCGATCACACGGCCATCGTGGCGCAGTACGTGCACGAGACGACGGAGCATCAGCAAGGGGGGGACATCACGGCGGTGTGTTGGGTGCGAAGCGGTGACGATACGGAGGACGATAAAGAGAACGTCGCGGGCGGGTCGACGAGGGGACGCGCGCACGAATTCGGTGATGCGATTTTAGCCGTTGGAGATGAACACGGGGTGATCAGTGTGATTAGTGTGACTGAGAATCGCGTCGTGGCGCGATTACCCGCGCACGTCGGTGGGCCGGTGCGAGACATGTGCAGCGCGAGCGAGCGAGCGGGGCGCGTCGTCTCTGTCGGCGAGGACGGACTCTTGAAGGTTTGGGACATCTTCGGCGGTAAAGACGGTGAAGGCGACTGCGTGCAGACGATCAACGTCGAAACGGTCGCGACGTCCGTCGCGTGCGACGCTGACGGAAAGATCGCGGTCACCGGTCACGCCCAGGGCGGCGCCGTGCGAAAATGGAAGCTCGCCGACGGCGCAAAGGCGCCGAAGACGACCAAGGGCGAGACCATTCCCACGCACACTTTCAAGGCGAAGCACCCGATCGATTGCGTTCGCATCTACGGTGACGTGCTGTACGCCAAGACGCGCGACGCGCGCGTCGAAACCTTTGATCTCGCGCGAGGCGAACCCTTGCGACAGTGGACGCTTCCCAACGAGCGCTACCGAGGCGCCAACGCTAAATATCCCGGTCCAGCCTGCCGTTTCGACTGCACGTCGGACGGTAAATTCCTCGCCTGCGGTGATTCTTGCGACTCTGGCGTCGTCTACGTCTACGACACGCGCACCGCCGAGCTCATCGCCGAGCTCAAACCTCTCCGCGTCACCGGCGTCGTACACGCCGCCGCCCCGGTCGACCACGCGCGCCGCGTCTTGGCCTCGTACGGTCCCGCCGTCGTGTGGCGATACGAAATCATCCCCGACGCCGAACCACACGGTCCGTTCGAAGTACTCTTGAAATGATCGATCGATCGACCCATCGCGTTCCAACCGTCCACGCCGTCCCTCCTCGACGTCGTCGCGTCGCGTCGCCTCGCCCATCGGTCGGTCGCCGCGCCGCGCCCTCGGGGCGTCTCCACCACATATTTCACCACGTGCAGTTTCACCGATGACGACCCGTCGACGAGTCCCTCCGCCAGCCTGTCGTCTGTGTCAAAAAGGGGCGCGTGAAAAAGCACACGAGGGACTCTTTCGCCGGTCACGACCCCTCGATCACGTGCGCACGCGGGTTTCATCGATCGATCGATCGGTGTCATCGATCGATTTCATCGATACCATCGATCGATTTCATCTTTCATCGATCGGTTTCATCGATTTCATCGACGGACGATTGATTGGACGACTGATGGGTCGGCTCGACCGACCGTCGACACACGACGACGGACGTTCGGCGTCTCGCGGGGGCGATGATGACGACGACGAGGACGCAATGCGCGATGGCGCCGGTGGTGAGACCGCGCGCGACGCGACGGGCGACGATCAGAGGTACGCGCGCGCGCGATGACGATGACGACGGAGAGAAAGCTCGACGTCTCGAATGGATGAATGGATGGATGATCTCGCTCGAGAGGCGTCTCGCGACGAGCGGTGGGAGACGCGAGATCTGGATGGACGATCGGATGCACGCGCGCGTGGGTGTGCGTGATGCGCGTGCGCGCGTATCGTGCGCGAGATGACTGACGAGCGACGCGCGCGGTGTCGATGCGCGCAGCGGCGGCGAGCGGCGCGCCGACGGCGCGGGCGGCGGCTGTCGAGTACGCGGGCAAGGCGACCAAGGAACAGGTCGAAGCGAACGTGCGATACCACGCGGCCAAGTCCACGAGCGCGTTGCCGATCGAGTTTGGTGTGCCGGAGATGTACCAAGCGACGGCGCAGAGCGTTCGCGAGGGATTGGTCGACCGATGGAACGAGACGTACGCGCACTTTCACAAGGAGAACCCGAAGCAAGCGTACTACTTATCCATGGAATACTTGCAAGGTCGCGCGTTGACGAACGCGATCGGTAACATGGGACTCACCGGTGAGTACTCTGACGCGCTTCGCGCGCTTGGGTACACGCTCGAGGATGTCATGAGTGTCGAACGCAACGCCGGTTTGGGTAACGGCGGTTTGGGACGCTTGGCGTCTTGCTTTTTGGACTCCATCGCCACGCTCGATCTTCCGGCGTGGGGTTACGGTTTGCGTTACAAGTACGGTTTGTTCAAGCAAGGCGTCGATAAGGCGACCGGTGAACAATTGGAATTCGCCGATGACTGGCTCGAAGTGGGCAACCCGTGGGAAATCCCGCGCCCGCAGGTGAGCTACCCGATTTCTTTTTACGGAAGCGTCGTCGACGGTAAGTGGCAACCGGGCCAGCAAGTGCGCGCGATCGCGTACGATTCCCCGATTCCGGGTTACAAGACGCGCAACTGCATCTCTCTTCGCATGTGGGACGCGCAACCGTCGGCTGTCGAGTTCGACTTGGCGGCTTTCAATGCGAGCGACTACGACACCTCCATGGGCCCGACCAACTTGGCGTCCAAGTTGTGCGCCGTGCTCTACCCGGGTGATGGCACCCGCGAAGGTAAGGCTTTGCGCTTGAGCCAGCAGTACATGCTCTGCTCCGCGTCTGTCCAAGACATCTTGGCGCGCTGGAAGGAACGTGGTAACTCTGACTGGAGCAAGCTTCACGAAAAGGTTGCCATTCAAATGAACGACACGCACCCGACGCTCGCCGCTCCGGAACTCATGCGCATCTTGATCGACGAGGAAGGCTTGAGCTGGGACGATGCCTGGGCCATCACGACCAAGACTGTCGCGTACACGAACCACACTGTGATGCCGGAAGCGCTCGAAAAGTGGCCGATGGATTTGGTTGAAGAGCTTCTTCCGCGACACATGGAGATCATCAAGCGCATCGACGAAGAGTTCATCGCATCCGTGAAGGCCAAGTACGCCAGCATGCCGGCTGCGGAACTCGAACGCTCCATCGCTGCGATGGGCATCCTTGAGAACTACGTTTCTCCGGAAGAAAAGGCTGCCAAGGCTGCGGCCAAGGCTGCGGCCAAGGCGAAGGCCGCCAAGGCGAAGACCGCGAAGACGACCGTCGAAGAAGAAGAAGAAGAAGAGAAACCCGCGATGGTGCGCATGGCTAACTTGTGCTGCATCTCCGGTATGGCGATCAATGGTGTCGCCGCCATTCACTCTGAAATTGTGAAGGATGTCGTCTTCAACGACTTCTACAAGCTCTTCCCGGAAAAGTTCCAAAACAAGACGAACGGCGTCACGCCGCGACGCTGGTTGGCTTTCTGCAACCCGGAACTCTCCGCCGTCATCACCAAGTGGGTCGGCAGCGACAAGTGGATCACCGAAACCGATGAACTCCGCAAGTTGGCTGACAACGCCTCCAACCCAGAGCTCCAAGCGGAATGGAAGGCGGCGAAGCTCGCGCGCAAGCAAATCTGCAAGGACTACATCAAGAAGGTCACCGATATTGACGTCCCGATTGATTCCATGTTCGACATTCAAGTCAAGCGCATCCACGAGTACAAGCGCCAGTTCTTGAACATCCTAGGCATTATTTACCGTTACAAGCAGATGAAGGCGATGACGCCGGAGGAGCGCGCCAAGTGCGTGCCGCGCGTCTGCGTCTTCGGCGGCAAGGCGTACGCCACTTACTTGCAAGCCAAGCGCATCGTCCGACTCATCAACAACGTCGGTAACGTTGTGAACAACGATCCGGAGATCGGTGATCTCCTCAAGGTTGTCTTCGTTCCGGATTACAACGTTTCCTTGGCTGAAACGTTGATCCCAGCGTCTGAACTCTCTCAGCACATCTCCACCGCGGGCACTGAAGCCTCCGGTACTTCCAACATGAAGTTCCAAATGAACGGTTGCTTGATCATCGGTACCCTCGATGGTGCGAACGTTGAAATCCGAGAGTGTGTCGGTGAGGACAACTTCTTCTTGTTTGGCATCACTGATCCCGAAGTCGAACCGGCACGCGCGGAACGCGCGGCGGGCAAGTTCATCCCGGATCCGCGTTTCACGGAAACGTGCGAGTACGTGCGTAGCGGCGTGTTTGGTGACAATTTCGAAGAACTTTTGAGCTCTCTCGAAGGCAACGAAGGTTTCGGCCGAGGTGATTACTTCCTCGTCGGTAAGGATTTCGCCTCCTACCTCGAAGCGCAAGAGCGCGTCGACGCCGCGTACAGCGACTCCGCCGGCTGGACCGAATCCTCCATCATCTCCACCGCCTTCAGCGGCAAGTTCAACTCCGACCGTACCATCGACCAGTACGCCAAGGAAATTTGGGGCATCCAACCGTGCAGCGTCCCGGAAAAGTAAACCTCCTCGCGACAGCCGAGTGCCTCACCGCCCGCGCGACGCGTCGACGCATCGCCGCGCGGGGTGACCACGCGGCGCACCGTCGACGGCTTTGAAACTTAGCAGTATCAGCGCATTTGTGAATACTCACATGAAAATTTACCGCATCGCACCTTCCCCGGTCTCCGCTTCGCGCTCGCCGAGTTTCGCCAGTCGCGACCCACCGGCGAGAGGGTTTCCCTCCCCGAGGGCTGGACAACGGACTGTGCCCCCTCGCGGGCGGCGCCCCGCACACGGCGACGCGCGGTCGCCCTCGACGCACGCGAGCCGCGAATCGCTCACGTGAGCGCGCGGTTATCGTCCGCGCGCGAGAGTCGCGCGGTCGTCATCGCCGCGCGCTCGAGGGAGACGATCGCGAGGGCGCCGGCGGCGGGCGGTGATCCGATGACGCGCGGCGCGCGCGCAGAGAGCGATGACGACGCCATGGAGGTTGGCGTGAGCGAGGAGATATTAGAAAAGGGTGCGTGGGCGCGCGAGGCGCGACGACGCGAGGCGCAAGCTCGCGCCAGGGCGAGTGAGAGGGCGCGAAGGGGACGGCGAGGAGACGCGACATTGCCCGGTTCGACGGCGCGGAGCGGAGCGAAGACTGACGAGTGTGTGCGCGTGATTTTTCGATGAATTCGCAGCTCGTAAATGGCAAACGTTAAATGCGAAGCGTTACAGCACGACGAGGAAGTTTGGGTACGTGGAACCGGCGAAAGAGGAGATGCCGCCGGAACACGTGAGAAAGATCATCAAAGATCACGGGGACATGTCTTCGAGAAAGTTTAGACACGATAAGCGCGTGTACTTGGGGGCGTTGAAGTTCGTGCCGCACGCGGTGTATAAACTTTTAGAGAATATGCCGATGCCTTGGGAGCAAGTGAGGCACTGTGAAGTGATTTATCACATCACGGGTGCCATTACGTTTGTGAACGAGACGCCGCGCGTCATTGAACCCGTCTTCATAGCGCAATGGGGCACGATGTGGATCATGATGAGGAGAGAGAAGAGAGATAGAAAGCACTTTAAGCGCATGCGGTTTCCACCGTTCGATGACGAAGAACCGCCTTTGGATTACGCAGATAACTTGTTGGACGTAGATCCTCTGGAAGCCATCGAGTTGGAACTCGACGAGGAAGAGGACGCGCCAGTGGTGGAGTGGTTCTACGATCACACGCCGCTGAGGTGGACGAAATTTGTCAATGGACCGAGTTACCGCAAATGGCAGCTTCCGATACCGGTTATGGCGAACTTACACAGGCTTTCATCGCATCTGTTGAGCGACTTGACGGATAAAAATTACTTTTACCTCTTCGATCACAAATCCTTCTTCACCGCCAAGGCGTTGGGTATGTGCATTCCGGGTGGACCTAAGTTTGAGCCGTTATTCCGCGACATGGACCGTGCGGATGAAGACTGGAATGAGTTCAACGACATCAACAAGCTCATCATCCGTAGCGCGTTGCGAACCGAGTACAAGGTTGCGTTTCCGTACTTGTACAACAACCGTCCTCGCAAGGTTTCGCTCGCGGTGTACCACACGCCCATGGTCATGTTCATCAAGACGGACGATCCCGATTTACCGGCGTATTACTACGACCCGCTCATCCATCCCATAGCGCACTACAGATCGTCAAAGGAGAAGCAAGCCGCCGAGGACGAGGAAGACGACTTTGAGTTGCCGCTGGGCATCGAGCCCTTCTTGGAAGAGACCCCGCTTTACACGGAGAACACATCCGGTGGAATCGCGCTCCTTTACGCGCCGAGACCGTTCAATCTTCGAAGTGGTCAAACGCGTCGCGCCATGGATGTGCCTTTGGTGAACAGCTGGTTCCACGAGCACTGCCCGTCTGGCTACCCAGTCAAGGTGCGCGTTTCCTACCAAAAGTTGTTGAAGGGTTTCGTCCTGAATCAGCTCCACAAACGTCCACCGAAGCCGGTGAAGAGACGCAACCTTTTCGTGGCTCTCAAAAAGACGAAATTCTTCCAATGTACCGAGCTTGATTGGGTGGAGGCTGGTTTGCAAGTGTGCAGACAAGGTTACAACATGCTCAACTTGTTGATTCACCGCAAGAATTTGAACTACCTGCACTTGGATTACAACTTCAACTTGAAGCCAGTCAAGACGCTCACAACGAAGGAGCGTAAGAAGAGTCGCTTCGGTAACGCGTTCCATCTGTGCCGTGAGATTTTACGTCTTACCAAGCTCGTGGTGGATTCAAACGTTCAGTTTCGCCTTGGCAACATCGATGCGTACCAGCTCGCTGACGGTCTGCAATACGTCTTCTCACACGTGGGCCAGCTGACGGGGATGTACAGATACAAGTACAAACTCATGCGACAGATTAGAATGTGCAAGGACCTCAAGCACTTGATTTACTACAGATTCAACACTTCAGTGATTGGTAAGGGTCCGGGCGTAGGCTTCTGGGCTCCAATGTGGCGAGTCTGGCTCTTCTTCCTTCGCGGTGTCGTGCCGTTGCTCGAAAGATGGTTGGGTAACTTGCTTGCCCGACAATTCGAGGGACGCAACAACAAGGGCATCGCCAAGACGGTTACCAAGCAGCGAATCGAGTCGCACTTTGATCTCGAATTGCGAGCTGCGGTGATGCACGACATCCTAGATTCTATGCCGGAAGGTGTCAAGCAGAACAAGGCCAGAACCATTTTGAGTCATCTCTCTGAAGCGTGGCGATCGTTTAAAGCGAACATTCCGTGGAAGGTGCCCGGTATGCCCGCCCCGATTGAGAACATGATCTTGAGATACGTGAAGAGCAAGGCGGACTGGTGGACCAACGTCACGCACTACAACAGAGAGCGTATTCGTCGCGGTGCGACCGTCGACAAGACAGTATGCCGCAAGAATCTTGGTCGCTTGACGCGTTTGTACCTGAAGGCGGAGCAAGAGAGACAGCACAACTACTTGAAGGATGGACCGTACGTGACTCCGGAAGAGGCCGTCGCCATTTACACGACGACTGTGCACTGGCTCGAATCTCGACGATTCTCTCCGATTCCTTTCCCTCCGTTGTCGTACAAGCACGACAGAAAGCTACTCATTTTAGCTCTCGAGCGTTTGAAGGAGAATTATTCGGTGACGGGTCGTTTGAATCAAAACCAAAGAGAGGAGCTCGGGCTCATTGAGCAGGCGTTCGACAATCCACACGAGGCGCTGAGCCGCATCAAGAGACATCTCTTGACGCAACGTGCTTTCAAAGAAGTCGGCATCGAGTTCATGGATTTGTACTCGCACTTGATCCCTGTCTATGAAATTGAACCATTGGAGAAGATCTCGGATGCCTATCTTGATCAGTACATCTGGTACGAGGCCGATAAGCGTCAGCTCTTCCCCAACTGGATCAAGCCATCAGACACTGAGCCCGCGCCGCTGCTCGTGTACAAGTGGTGCCAAGGCATCAATAACTTGACGGACATCTGGGACACGAATGAAGGCGAATGCGTCGTCATGTTGCAAACGAGATTTGAAAAGATGTTCGAAAAGGTTGACCTTACGTTGCTCAACCGTCTTATGCGGTTGATTGTCGATCACAACATTGCTGATTACTGTACGGCAAAGAACAACGTCGTCATCTCGTACAAGGATATGAGTCATACGAACAGCTATGGTATGATTCGTGGTTTGCAATTTGCCTCATTCATGACGCAATACTACGGTTTGGTACTCGATCTCCTTTTGCTCGGCCTTACGAGAGCGTCAGAAATCGCGGGGCCCGCTAATATGCCGAATGAGTTCATTTCATTTCGTGATGTTGAGACGGAAACCAAGCATCCGATTCGATTGTACTCTCGTTACATCGACAAGGTCCACGTGTTGTTCAAGTTTACCGCCGACGAGTCTCGCGATTTGATCCAGAGATATCTCACCGAGCATCCGGATCCGAACAATGAAAACATGGTTGGCTACAACAACAAGAAGTGCTGGCCGCGTGATGCGCGCATGCGTTTGATGAAGCACGATGTCAACCTCGGCCGCGCTGTGTTTTGGGATATTAAGAATCGCCTGCCGCGATCTTTGACTACTCTGGAATGGGACAACGGATTTGTCAGTGTGTACTCGCGCGACAACCCCAACCTCTTGTTCTCCATGTGCGGCTTTGAAGTGCGCATCTTGCCAAAGATTAGGATGGCAACTGAGTATTTCGCCAACAAGGACGGTGTTTGGAACTTGCACAATGAGCAAACCAAGGAGCGCACGGCGCAAGCGTTTTTGCGTGTGGACGACGAGGCGCTGAAGGCGTTTGAAAATCGCATCCGCCAAGTGCTCATGTCTTCCGGTGCTACAACGTTCTCGAAGATTGTGAACAAATGGAACACGGCGCTGATCGGTTTGATGACGTACTACAGAGAAGCGACCATTCACACTTCCGAGCTTCTTGATCTTTTGGTGAAATGCGAGAACAAAATCCAAACCAGAGTTAAAATTGGTCTCAACTCGAAAATGCCAAGCAGATTCCCTCCGTGCGTGTTCGCCGCGCCGAAGGAGATTGGTGGTCTTGGCATGCTCTCCATGGGTCACATTTTAATTCCGCAGAGTGATTTGCGTTACAGTGTGCAAACGGATTCTGGCATCACGCACTTCCGTTCGGGTATGTCGCACGAAGAAGATCAGCTCATTCCGAACTTGTTCCGTTACATTCAGCCGTGGGAGGCGGAATTCAACGATTCTCAACGCGTTTGGGCTGAGTATGCGCTCAAGCGACAAGAAGCGCAGGCGCAAAATCGTCGTTTAACGCTCGAGGATCTTGAGGACTCGTGGGATAGAGGTATTCCTCGCATCAACACCTTGTTCCAAAAGGACCGTCACACGTTGGCGTACGACAAGGGCTGGCGGGTGCGACTTTCTTTCAAGGAGTACAACCTCACCAGACAAAATCCATTCTGGTGGACGCATCAGCGTCACGATGGAAAGCTCTGGAACTTGAACAACTATCGCACTGACGTTATCCAAGCGCTTGGAGGCGTCGAGGGTATTCTCGAACACACACTCTTCAAGGGTACGTATTTCCCGACGTGGGAGGGTCTGTTCTGGGAAAAGTCGAGTGGATTCGAGGCTAGCATGCAGATGAAGAAGCTGACGAACGCGCAGCGTAGCGGTTTGAACCAAATTCCCAACCGTCGCTTCACGTTGTGGTGGTCGCCGACGATCAACCGCGCCAACGTTTACGTCGGTTTCCAAGTCCAGCTCGATTTGACCGGTATCTTCATGCATGGGAAAATCCCGACGCTGAAGATTTCATTGATCCAAATCTTCCGAGCGCACTTGTGGCAGAAGATCCACGAGTCAGTCGTCATGGATATGTGCAACGTCTTTGACCAGGAACTCGATGCGTTGGAGATCGAAACCGTACAAAAGGAGACAATCCACCCGAGAAAATCGTACAAGATGAACAGCTCGTGTGCGGATATCTTGTTGTTCGCTGCGTACAAATGGTCGATCTGTAAGCCTTCTTTGATGGGGGAGACGAACGACACGTTTGATCAAAAGAGCTCGAACAAATTTTGGATCGACGTGCAACTTCGTTGGGGCGATTTCGATTCTCACGACATCGAACGCTACACGAGAGCGAAGTTCTTGGACTACACTACCGATAACATGTCGATTTATCCTTCACCGACCGGTGTCATGATTGGCATCGACTTGGCTTACAACTTGCACTCGGCGTACGGTAACTGGTTCCCAGGATGCAAGCCGTTGGTGCAGCAAGCGATGGCAAAGATCATGAAGGCGAACCCGGCGCTTTACGTTTTGCGAGAGCGTATTCGTAAAGGTTTGCAGCTGTACTCATCCGAGCCGACGGAGCCGTATCTCAACTCTCAAAACTATGGTGAGCTTTTCAGTAACCAAACCATCTGGTTTGTGGATGATACGAACGTCTATCGCGTGACTATTCACAAAACTTTCGAAGGTAACTTGGTCACGAAGCCCATCAACGGTGCGATCTTTATCTTTAATCCACGCACGGGTCAGCTCTTCTTGAAGATTATCCACACGAGTGTGTGGGCTGGTCAAAAGCGTCTCGCACAGTTGGCGAAATGGAAGACGGCAGAAGAAGTCGCGGCTTTGATTCGCTCGCTTCCGATTGAAGAGCAGCCGAAACAGATCATCGTCACGAGAAAGGGCATGCTGGATCCTTTGGAGACGCACATGCTCGACTACCCGAACATCGTCATCAAGGGGAGTGAATTGCAACTACCTTTCCAGGCATGCATGAAGATTGAAAAGTTTGGCGATCTCATCTTGAAGGCGACGGAGCCGCAGATGGTCCTCTTCAACATCTACGATGACTGGTTGAAGACTATTTCGAGCTACACGGCCTTCAGTCGATTGATTTTGATCTTGCGCGCGTTGCACGTGAGTAACGAAAAGGCGAAAATGATGTTACGTCCAGATAAAAGCGTCGTCACGCTGCCTCATCACGTGTGGCCGGATTTGACTGATGAACAGTGGATCAAGGTTGAAATCGCCTTGAAGGATTTGATCCTCGCGGATTACTCCGCCAAGAATAACGTCAATGTCTCTGCCTTGACGCAGAGCGAAGTGCGCGATATCATTCTTGGCGCTGAGATCACGCCCCCATCCGTGCAGCGACAAGAAATCGCCGACATCGAGAAGCGCGGCCAAGACGCCAACCAGCAAATCGCCGTCACCACGAAGACGACCAACGTACACGGAGACGAGCTCATCGTCACCACGACGAGTCCGTACGAGCAATCAACCTTTGGAAGCAAGACGGATTGGCGTATTCGCGCCATCAGCGCGACGAACTTGCACTTGCGCGTGAACCACATCTACGTCAACAGCGACGATTTGAAGGAAACCGGTTACACATACATCATGCCGAAGAATGTTTTGAAGAAGTTCATCACGATTGCGGATTTACGTACGCAGATTGCAGGTTATTTGTACGGCGTCTCACCTCCGGACAATCCTCAAGTCAAGGAGATCCGCTGCGTCGTGATGCCTCCGCAGTGGGGTAACCACAGCGCGGTCAACTTGCCGTCCATGCTCCCCGAACACGACTACTTGAGCGACCTGGAGCCGTTGGGTTGGATTCACACGCAGCCGAACGAAAGTTCGCAATTGCAACCGCAAGATTGCACGCAACACGCGAAGATTCTGGAGCAACATCCGTCTTGGGACGGTGAGAAGTGCATCATTCTGACGTGTTCGTTCACGCCCGGCTCGTGCTCGCTCACGGCGTACAAGATCACGCCGTCTGGGTACGAGTGGGGTCGCTCGAATAAGGACATGACGAGCACGAATCCGCAAGGATACGCCGCCGGTCATTTCGAAAAGGTGCAGATGTTGCTTTCCGACAGATTCTTGGGTTATTACATGGTTCCCGACGGCGGTTCCTGGAACTACTCGTTCCAAGGCGTCAAGCACTCCGCGGGTATGAAGTACGCGCTCAAACTTGGAAACCCTCTCGAGTTTTATCACGAAAGACATCGACCGACCCATTTCCTCGAGTTCGCTTCGCTCGAGGCGGAGAAGCCAGAGGAAACGGCGCCGATGGATCGCGAAGACGTCTTCGCGTAAAAAGTTATCTTTTAAACGTGTAACAACAGAGCTTCGATTAATACAATCGCAAACTCCCCGTAATCTTGTCTATCGCCTCCGTCGACGCGGGTCCGATTGCGACCATGGTTTTCGTGCCCGCCTCCACCTCCGTGCGACCCGCGTCTTCGACCACGAACGTCGGCAACCGCGCCGCCTTGGCCTCGCGCACTAAATCCTCAAATCGCGCAAGCGACCGCACCCCGAGCGTCACCTTTTTCTGACCGTCTAATTCCCATTTCCCGAGCTCCATCCGCGACGTCTTTGACGCGATGCTCACCGCACCCACCGCTCCGTGCGCGCACTGCGCCGCCACCTTCCCCGCGCCCATGGGCAAATCTTCCCGAACCACCAAAACCATCTTGTACTCGCCCCCGTCCGCCGACGCGCTTCGAGTGGGGTCCCCATCCTCGTACTCATCCGGGAGCTCCTCGATGATCGGCACACCGATAATCTTATTCGCCTGTTTCGTCTCGAGCTTCTTCTGACGCCTCACCTCGCGCTCTCTCTTCATCGTATCCTTGGCGTCTTCGACGCGGCGGTCCACCTCCGCGGCGGCGACCCACGCGCTAAAGGCGCATCCCGCGACGAAGCCCACCAACCCGTACCGAAATTTCGGACGCAGGAATCCCAGAAACCCGAGCGGACCCCCGAGCCGTCCGCGTCGTCGGCGCGTCGGCGCCGCGGGTTGTTTCGCCGGCGCGCGCGCGACGGCGACCGAGGCGCCGCCGTCGAGCGCGTCCTCCATGGCTTTTCGCGCCGAGGGCGTCAATCCCGCGCGCGACATGTCGCTTGCGTCGAATGTGTGACAGCGAAAGGTTTCCTCGCGCGCGTTGGCCCGGTCGGTCGCGCGTCGAGCGCGGTCGGTCGCGCGTGACTGAGTCGCGCGTCGGTCGAGTGCCCACTCTCCCTCGTCATCTTTTTTTTGGCTCAAATGGTGTCTACGCGACGTGTCTACCTGGATCTATGGCTATCGGGTCTGCGTAGGCCTACCCGGATCTATGACTATCGGTTCTGTGCGTCGCGTCGAGCGGTACGACGGGCGTGCGCGCGTTTCGCCTCGAAGGCGGCGGCGAGGTTTCGTTTTCGTCGTCGGCGAAGCTCTCGTCGGCGCTCACGCTCGAGCGCGTCCCGAACGCGAGACTCGTGCGCGGCGACGAGAGCGTCGCGCCTGACCTCGAGATCTTGATCGCTAATCTTTTGCGATTCAGCGAAGCGATCGAGGTTTTGAAGCGCGACGTTGAGATCGCGATCTCGAAGCTCGGCGCGTCTTCGGAGCTTGCGCTCGTGGAGCGCGCCGGCCTTTTCAGCGGCGGTGACATAATTTTCCCAGCGCGTCAAACCGGGTCCGAGGAGACCCTCCGTGGCGTACGCGAGGTCTCTTCCGACGACTAATTTGTTCCCGAACTCATCCATTCGAACCGACGCGTCAGCCGACGCAGAGTGATCGAGACGAGCACGAATCGACTCTTTATCTTCCGACGAGACGTACGAATAGTACGAGTCATCGGAATACGAATCAACGCTGTACGAGTCGTAAGAATCGCTGTACGAGTCGTAAGAATCGCTGTACGAGTCATCGCTGTACGACGAATACTCTGACGCCTCGGGACGAGAGGCGCGTCCATCGTACCGTTCATCTCTTCGCGCGCGTCTCTCCGGCCGCGGCAGCGGCGGCTCATCGTACGCGCATGCGTCGTCCTCATCGACCGACGCATCATCCGCATGCGCATTCCTCAGTGTCTTTTCCCAAAGTCTCACTCGCCGCCTCTCCCCTCCCTCCGCGCCTGCTGCCGTCGTCATGATTTGCGTCTCCGGCGCCTCCGCCGTCAGTCTCTGTCTCAAAAATAACGCCGCGTCCGCCCGTCTCTTCTTCAACGCTTTCGCCTCATCCGCCGTCAGCGTCCCTAAAAACTCTTTCCTCTCCAATTCATCGTCGTACGACGCGACCTCTCGCTCCCGAGACGTGCCACACAGCGACGTCTTCGTCGACGCGGGACACGGCCAACAACACACGTCCCGCACGCGCGCGCACTTCGACCCCTCGGCGAAACAATAATCCCTCTCGCACTTCCAAAAGCAAAAGTGTCGATACAAAATTTGACACATTCCCTCTTCGTCGTCCATGAATCCCTCCGGGGCGGCTCCGGCGGCGAGCACCGTGGGCTTGCGCTCAACCGCGCCCGCGGCATTCGCCGACTCGGTCGCCATCGCGACCGATGCGCGCGCTTCTCGCGCCGCGCGCGCTCCTCGCGCACCCCTTGAACCGACGCGACGTCACCTCTCGAAGCGCCGGCGACGGCGAACACGCCTACGACGACCCCGTCGACCGCGCGCTCGCCGTGTTTTGGAGGAATTGGACCGGGAACGCGAGCTGCCGTCACCTGGTCACCACCTCCCCGCGGGGATCCCTGTGGCGCTCGCCGGACGAGATCGAGTCTCGCGTTCGCGCTTGGCTCGATGTGTTTCCACCGAGCGCGTCGGGGGCGTGCGGCGCGCACGGGATCGACGTGCCGACGATCGGGACGAGAGAACCGATGACGCTCTTGTTGAACAAAGCCGAGGCGGCGCGCGCCGTGGTGCGCGCGAAGACGACGCTCGAATGCGGTGGACGGCAGATTACGCTCGCGCCGGGCGTGTTGTTGGTTGATGGGGAGAGACTGGCGCGCGCGGTGCGAGCGTTGCGAGAGGAGGTGGGGGAGGCGGAAGCGAGAGAGATTATTCGAACCGAGCCGGACGCGGCGCTGACGCTCGCGGGATGGTGGGACGAGGAGGACGGCGCGGAGGCGCGAAACTCCCTGCGATCGAGAAAGCATTACGCGCGAGCGATGCCACCGGTTGGTTCGGTGGCTGCTGTGCGAGAGCGGATAGCAGAGCGCGAACGAGGTGCAAAAAAATTCCACGTCGGTGAAGACGGTACGTAGGCGAGCGGTGCTGTGGCTGTAAGAATATTTGTAATACTAATCATCTTATTCATGTGCGACGAACTACGCGAGGTCGACACCGTCGATGTGGTCGTCGGACTCTTCGACGTCGTCAGACGAGGAATCGAATCCGGCGTCTCTCACTTCATCAAACCCGTAACCAATGTTCATCCAGTTTATGTCGTTTTCTTTTGATTTGGGGAGCGGTTCGTCATCATCGTCGTCTGGTTTTACGCGCAATCGATGATGTTTTCCATCCGCGTCAGACTCGAGCGAGCCCTTTCGACGAATGTTGTCCAGCTGTGTCGACACTTGCTTGGCGAGTTGCGTGTCAACTTCCGCCAACGCCGCGCTCGCGAGCTCAGCCATCATCTCGACTTGCTTACGCGCCTCGGCCAGAGCGCGATCTGCTCTGTCCACCGTTTCTCCGAGAAGAGCGGTCGATCCGACGATTTCAATGAGTTCATCTTGATCGGAGAAGAGAGTAATCGGTGACTTTTTTGGATTCGCTATCCAGTCGTCTGCGACTCTGATGTGCGCGACGCCAGTGGTGTGAATATTGTCGAGCGCCATGGCCTTATTGTTCCCGGGTTGCCAGGTAAGCATGAACGCACCTCCTGAGAACATCGCTTCGAGTTCGGGCTCTGTTTTGCCCCAAGAGGGCCAGTAGGGCGGTGTATCGCCCGGTAGAGCGCCTCGCACTTCCTCCGCAACGACGTACTTGTACTCGTAGTTGGAACCCGTATGCAGGAGCATCGTTCCTTTCCAGACGTTACCTTGGACCCAGGTCAGCTCTAATCCCGCTTGCGGGATCCAATCGCACCACGTCCCAACGACGAGGAGTCGTTGTCCCGGCTGCGTTTCAAATGGGATGGTGAACTCAACGGGGATGTCTTTGCCTGGATCAGCGCTCGAGTCGAGCTCAGACTCCAGAGTCTGGAACGTTGCGCTGGACTCGGCGTTCGCTATGGCGAGCGATTGTTCCAGTTCACGCAAACGTTTCTGAGTCACCTGCGGCTCTTCTTTGAGCAATGGTGACTTGCCGATCATCGCGAGCTCCTCTGACATGCGCGACTCGAGCATACTCAAGCCTTGCGAGCAATCAGACAGCACTCGTCGGCACGAGTTGATTTCATCGGAAAGAACTTCTATCTCAGTGCGGAGCATTTGCGCGTCTTGCGACGCATCGTCGCCTAGATCCACAAGACGTTGTAATTCCTGGTTCGATTGTTGCTGCCGGCGTGTGATGATTTCGATTCTCTGCACGGCGTTACACGCGCGAATGAAAACTTCATCGACCGAATCGGGCACGTAATTCATGTCCTGAGACAAATCAAAAGAATCCATGGGCGAGACACCGAACGTTTCACGCGCGTTTGAATCAAACATCCCAGCAGACAATTGGCGAGTGTAATCATCTGCCAATGCCTTGGCATCCAGCAACTCAGATCGTAGTTGCGAGTTCTCCGAAGCGAGACGAGTTTGCTCTGAGAGTGATTGCTCCAACTCGTCATTCGTTCTACTGAGATCCGCTACGAGAGATGAGCGAACTTCCAAAGATGTTGAAAGTTCATCTCTTAATGCTAACGTCTCTGCCTCGGCTGCCACCCTCGAGCGTTCCATCTGAATGAAGTCAGTTCTCAAGTCTTCAATTTCGGCTTCCAAGTTGTCCTTTTCTGTCTCCAACTTGACAATCGTTTCATTCGAGATGACGAGGGCCGCATCACTTTCAAAGAGACGCTCTTCAAAAGAGCGTAACAATGCGTGATTTTGATCGAGATCTTTCTTTGTTTGATCTCTCGCTTGAATAGCAGCAGCGTAAGATTCTTCGAGTTGTGCTGCGACACGTGACGCAGTTTCGAGCTGCAGTCTCAAAGTTGTTGTCTCGTCGACAAATGACACACGTGCTTCATCCAGCTCTGACTGCACGCGAGCGATCTCAGATTCACGTTCAGACACGAGACCCTCAAGCTCAGCGCGCAACGCGGACACCTCAGCGTCGCGAGGAGAAGACACTGATGACAACTCGGACTGGAGCGCGGCAAGCTCGGTCTCGAGCTGAGACACGACGCCAGCCTGAGATGCCTCGGCATCAACCAACTGAGACAAGACTCCGTCAAGCTCAGCCTGGAGCGCGTCGCGCTCAGACTCAAGCTGCGACTTCGTCTCGGCGAGCTCCGTCTGCACGCGAGCGATCTCAGATTCACGCTCAGACACACCACCCTCAAGCTCAGCGCGCAACGCCGACACCTCAGCGTCGCGAGAGGACGATAACGCAGCAAGCTC
>Ga0255782_10001343_pt1 | contig 21454 bp, 32 predicted proteins | sample 101ome_26_FD_179980 | JGI IMG/M metagenome (GOLD analysis project Ga0255782, IMG submission 179980) | Coastal salt marsh microbial communities from the Groves Creek Marsh, Skidaway Island, Georgia - 101408AT metaG (version 2) | ecosystem: Environmental > Aquatic > Marine > Intertidal zone >...
TACCTTCAACATTTACACCAATATAGTTGTGGTATCCGTGTCCGCTAGATGCTTCCCATCCATAAATGTTTTCACCCTGATAGAATCCAAAGTAGTTGTCATCACCTGTGAGTTGATCATATTCTAGAATGTTGTCATTCTTGGTTTGACGCACTATAAATGTTACATCATCTCCATCTATTTTGCTGTCTGTCGTTTTCTTTTTGATCACGTGGTCTTCACCGTCTTGCACAATATCCATAGAGAGACGATCACCTATCTGACTGATTGTAATTTCATTAGCATTACTTTTGCTCGATGTAAATACTGTTGCTGCCACCAACGCCAACACGATAACCGTACGCACTGAACCCCTCCTGTACCATATCTATTGTATAACTGTCGTCTACAAACAGTTCTAGTCTAAAAAAATGATTATCACCTTGCTTGCGCTCTACAATGTAATTAGGTGTTTCATCATAAAATATATTTGTTTCTGGATCTAGTCCTTTGTTTTTTTGGGCAAATAGTTCTTCATTTTGTGTTCCTAGTTCATCTATCCACTTAGCTAGAACTTCTTGCAATTGTCTTTCCATTTCGTCTATAAAGGAATATTGTAAAAAACTATTGTTATCTAAATCAGTAACCCATATATTTTTAATACTTTCTACCAGTGGATCCCTATCCAATTCGTCAAACTTTAGGAAGTCTATGTCTAGCAAATTTGTAACTGGATACTGCTTTTCCAGTTCTTCATCATAAGGTTGTTTGTTGCGCACAATCAACATTGCTCTTAGCATATCACTTGGCAATTCAAGTACAACAGGTTTAGCAGGAGTATTCCACCTACTTTTAACAACTGTTGTCTCAAATGCTTGATTCATTATGACTGTACCTACATCTGATTCAACTGCTATTTCACCCGTTTCACATCTTGCATCTTGTGTTACTGCGTCTATTTCGCAACTTGGTAGTAGTGTAATCATACTACCTCCAATTTCATCTACAATCATCATGAAGTCTGTGCCACGTACTGTAATTTTAGCACTAGGTGTTCTGATGTTCACTCGCTGTCTGCTGTTCTTTGCAATTTGTCCACTAGCATAACGCACAGCGCCCAATGTGGCTCGCATACCCAGTGCACCTTTTCCACTATTAGGATCATATATAAATTCATCTATAACCATACGGCTGTGTTCGGTAACATCAACTCTAGTATCGTCTTCAAACTCCAGTTGCCACGCACCGTCTTGTGTAGTGATAGCGTCTTGCATTTCTAGCCCTGTGCCTACTTCACCATCAAATCTATCTGTTTCTCTTTTGATTGTACCTGGGCCAGTACTTGCGGTTATTTCACCTATACTGGCCCAAGCATTTGTCGATATTAATATCAACACTAGAATGATTCTAAACATTAGTCACTCTGTGTTATATCCACACTTTGGTCATCACCTGTAAAAGTAGCATCTAGCATATTATCATAAATGCCGCTTTGTGTGATGTTATAGTAACTACCGCCACCTGTTATAGTCAAATCAATAGTGTGTCCAACAACGTCTCCGTCGCCGTCTACATCTATATCAATAACATTACCAGTTGTGCCTGTTGCTGCGGTTAGTGTTCCGTTTGTACCTGGTGAACTTGCTAAACTTGATGCGTTGTTGACTACTACATCAATCAGAGCACTTTGTCCATCTACAGTCATTTCAACAACATTTCCAGATCCATCAATAGTGAAACTTATGTCGCTGGCCGTTGCGTCTGCTGTTTCGCCTATGTCAAAGTCAAATGTTGTATCACTTCCATCAATGTCAATGTCCAGTGTAACGGTATCACAGTTTCCAGCTGCCGTACTACTACAAAGTAAATCAATCGCATTGTCGTCGCCAAGTATGTCCCAAAGGCCTGTGTAAGTAGCACCTTTGATAGTTGCTGCAATTGTGTTTTGATTACCTGTTTGTGTAATACTAAAGGTCATATCTGCACCTTCTAGTATTGCACTAGTTGTGCCATTACCAATTTGGTTATCTTCACCGTCCTGGACGATGTCTAAATCTAAGCCGTCTCCGACTTGTTGTATATAAATTTCATTTGCTAGTGCACTTGTACCCAACAAGAACACTGCAACGAAAGTTGTTAACATTTTTTTCATTGTTTGTTCTCTCCTCTGTTTTTTGGGTTAAGTGCTTAATCACTTGAAATTCCACAAACCCTTACGAACGCCTTCATACACCATTTCAATAACAGTTGCTTCTATTGCTGCTCTTACTGCTAAATTTGTTGGTTCGTTGACGCTGTAACCTGTTTCAACTTCAACACTTCTTGTGCCAAGTTCAATAAATTTAAATATGTCTGCTCCAGTTCTATAACTTGCTATTGACTTTTCTGCTGCTACGCTTAATAGCACTCTTCCTGTGCTAACGCTTACTATACGCATTCCTACTGTAACTGTGTCTATTCTATATTCTTGACTGGTTCCGATACCAAAATATCTTGCACCTTGTCCACCTGTAGTAACATTACTGTCATATCCTATAATACCGCCCTCTAAAATTAGCCCTGCAAACTTCATAGGCTGTAGTGGTGTTGCTTCTTTTTCGTAGTTTTCTCGTGTGCTTCTTATAAGTTGACGTTCTTTTACAAGATTGTCCATTCCACTACGCTCAACTACTTCAAACCATTGACCAGCACCAGTTTCTAATAATGCATCTATTACCCATACTTCTGCACCTTGTGTTACAGCACTACTCAAACTTGCTGCGCCTTCACTTGGTTTACGCTGCCCAGTCTTGTCAGTAAAACTGTATACACCAATAGTCATTGGTGGACCATCCAATGCAGGTATATCTCTTAGTTCATATCCTTGGGGATTATCTTGAGTTGCTGGCGCAGATTGAAATCTTTCTGGCACAGAACTAATACTGGAACATCCAGCTAATAAAAACACTAACGGTATTATTTTCCACATTAGAAATTAAACTCCCCTGGTCCAGGGATAGTGATTTCTGTATAGCCATCTGGCCCATCAACTGTAAGTGTAATACTTCCTGTTTCTTCATCTTTAATCCAAGTAATACTAGCACCTTCTACTTCTGTTGTACCACTATTAGCACAATCGATACCAGTATCTGCCCCACATGCCGCAAACATATTGTCTACCATCTGCTTTGACAGTGTTGCATATATTCTTGATTCTAGATTTTTGATAAACTTGTTTAAAACACTGTTCTCAAGTTCACGTTCAATACGTGCGGCTTCTGCTTCTTCAGCCTTGCGTATGTCTTCACGGCGGTTGAATTCAAGTTGCTCAATACTTAAGACATGAGCACTGTATCCTTGGCCACTAAAACTTGGGTTTTTAAATTGATGAACTAAATCCGCATTCGCCGCATTACTAACACTCAGAAATGTCAGAGCGATTGCTGCTATTTTTTTCATGTCACTCTCCTCAACTGTATTTAGCTCAATTAAGTACAAACATAAAAAAACCTGCACATAATGCAGGTTTAAGGTAGAGCTAACCGTGGCTCTACACGGGTTTATTACGTAACCACCCCTCTTGTTGTATTTCTTATATGGTGTCCTTACTGGCTATTTCAGGACTAAGTTTCTTATAATACTAATATAGTGTTTATTTTTCAAATGTCAAGTAGAAAGTTAGAAGTTTCTTTTGCTGCATGTCTGATAGCTTTATCCCAAGCACTAACTGTATCCATTTGTCCATAAAAGTATTCAGGTGTTGGTTCAGTAATAACCCAGTTACTTCCTTTATATGGATACTGTCCTGATAGTTCAGCAGCTAATTGGCCAGCACCCCAACCAGCATGCCCCAGAACAATCATAAATCGTTCAGGACCATGTCCTTGTTGTAAGTCTGTAAGTATATGATTACCAGGAGTAAAGTATACATCATCATAGAGTCTATTAGTAGTATCTCCATGATAGTCTGCACTGTGCAACACAAATCCACTGGTAGTTTGAACAGGCCCGCCGTAGTATATTTTATTCCAATCAGGAATGTTTAATTGGTTAGCAATTATTTTTGATTTACTTGTTGGATATTTTTTATTTAAAATAAACCCAATCGCACCTTCGCTATCATATTGGTGTAGATATACTACACTTTTATGAAAGACATCTGCTTTGATATTAGGTAATGCTACTAGTAGCTTTTCTTCTATTCTCAAAAATAAATTCCTTTATAGTATTTATTCAGGAATTTATCTCTCGTATGTCTCTAAAAAACTATATTGAGTACCGTTATTAAGTTCTTCAATACGCTTGTATGAATTTTGTAATTGTTCCTGTAAATCATGCACATTCTTTTTTAAAGTTTCTATAATCTGTGCTTGTTCCAGGATAATTTTTCTATTCTTTTCAGCTTCCATTTCATCAGGTAACATAATAAATCTCCTATAATTTTATATTATACACATATTTACTGTTTGTCAATAAATATAGGTAGAGGAGACAGTGAATATGGAACTTAAAGACTGGCATTTTGACAAAACTGACTTTGATTATAACAAAGCACATTGGCTAGCAAGACTAGCAGAATTAGCGTATGCACAACCACTTACGGCAAGAAAAATATTTAAAAACGCTGGCATTACAGAAAACAAATACTGGGATATTGACGGCGCTCAGGCATATGGCATAGAAAAGAATGGTGTAATATTTCTAGCATTTAGAGGTACGGAACCAAAACAAGTTTCAGACGTATTAGCTGATGCCAAAGCATGGCACAAAAAATCACAATATGGTGGAACAGTGCATGCAGGATTTAGAGGCGAAATTGATAAATTATGGCCTGATATTGAAACATGGATAGCTAAACACAAAGGCAAACAGATATATGTAACAGGGCACAGTTTAGGTGCAGCTATGGCAACACTGGCAACAAGCAGGCTACCACATGGCACAATATGTTATAATTTTGGCTCACCAAGAGCTGGATCATGGGGATTCAGTAAACAATTTGATAAAAAATATGAATTACACAGATTTGTAAATAACAATGACGCAGTGTGTCGTGTACCATTTGCGTTAATGTTCTATAGACACGTAGGCAAATTACACTATATTAACACTTATGGAAATATTAGGAATGCTACGCCTTGGCAAAGAATTAAGGACCGTTTTAGAGGTTACAGACAGGCCTGGAAGAAGGGACAAGTGTTTGATAGTTTATATGATCATGGCATGGGAAATTATACAAAGAAAATAGGCAACTTTAAAGGCTAAAATGAAAGACCCGGTAACTAATAGTTACCGGGCTTTCTTAAAATTGTTTTTTATAATATATCTAGTAACGGCGTTCTAATCTGCCTTCTCCTACTTTATTATATACTCATTATTTCTGGTTTACAAATGCGTAGAACTTTTCAGCAGCGTCTAATACTGCGTCAGCACCAGGCACTTCTGGCATTTCTACTTTAGTTACAACTTCATCACCGTCTTTGGTTACTGAAGTTTCATAAGCACCCCATTTTGCATGGTAATCTTGCCAAACATTGTTCTGTGCCATTTCCAAGATCTTTGTGCGAATTTCATATCCATTTTTATTATATTTTACTTTAGGTGCATCAGGTACCATTTTCTGAAAACCTTCAAAAAACTTTTGTGGTTCCATACCTGTTGAACGATAAAGTTCGGCCATCTTTTCAGCCATTTCAGTCATTTGTTTTGTATCAAACATTTGTATTCTCCTTGTGTATGTGTGTATGTTATATAATATAACAAAATTATTTATACAAGTCAATACTTTATTTTAGCCACCAACATAATCTTTTCTTGGTCTATACCAGTTTTTTTGATTATGTATTCTACCAAGGAGATCATTAATTTGTGTCATTTCATTATGTAGCTGATCATTATCTTCGCCTTGCATTAGTTTCATACCACGGCGGCCTGCTTTTGCCCTTAGTGCTGATTCTATAATCTCAATATCTTCAATACTAAGTTCAAACTTTAGATTCGGTTTCATTCAACATCTCCCTCGTTATTTTGTTTGCGGGCATACAAGCAACATCTAATATTGTATCATTGAATCCTGCTACATCAATAACTTCTATTGCAAGTCTGCTGCTGTTGGCAGGATCATTGATATATGCTTTGCATTCGTTTTGTGTTTCAAAAGGCAGAGTCTTTATTGCAAAAGGTTCTGCTTCCAACATAACAAATACAATAAGCCAACTCATAATGCTGCCACCTTGTGTTGTAGTGTGTCAATCAAACTGGCAAGATGAAGAACACCATTATGAATTTTTGTCTGAAATAATTGTTGAATGTATTTAAACATACTTGCCTCCGTGTTTGTGTGCATACTACTATATAGTACTTAAACCGCATGAAGTCAAGTAGTGTTTGGTGCGTTATATTGTAGCAAATAAAAAAGCGCCCTATTATTTGGACGCTTTTAATTCTTTAATTTTCATCATGATCTCTTTAGATTCTTTATAGTAACCTAAGCGAGCAAGTTCGGCAGCGGCTCTTGAATAACCTGCTACTTCACTAACATGTACCATGCCTCTAAAGATTGATTTAAGAATCGACCAGACTGGATTTACTGTGTAGTTCATTACTAGAGTAGTCATTACATTGTTCCTTATAGATATTTGAACCAAGGGCGATCGTTTTGTTGTGCCTTACGATCGTAGTTGCGAATAAAATCTTCAAAAAATAATCTCATTAGACCCAACCTTTTAAATTACGGTTCGATTCTATATTATCGTTTTTAATGTATGTTTCGTGTGCGATCCAGTAAATGTCGCCACGAGAAATACCAATATCGTTTAGTTCACGATTTGATAGTTTTGATAATTCTTTAATTGTGTGATTGATTTGACGATTGCGTTCAATCGAAGCACTTAAACTTTTAAACCAGTTGGCGATACCGTCTAAGCCAATCCAGTTGAATGTGTTTGCTACCAATGTAGTCATTTTTTTATCTTTCTGTATGTATATGTGTAAAATGTGAGCTTCACGCTCACATTAATATTTAACATGAAAACCCAACAAAAACTATCAAGTTTTCAGTAGACTCGACATGCGTCAAATGCATATCAGTCCAGGTATCCATAGACTTGAAGTACCATTATCGCAAGAACTACGATAATAGCACCTAGGCCTATATAGCCCATTATTTGATTTTCCATTTTAGGTTACATCAACTTTGCGGTCATTAAGTAAGCAGTCAAGAACATAGGCTTGATCTCCTTTACGATATTCCGTCTGTGCAAATGTACGCATTGCACTGTATTTTAAATCGTTTGATCGTGGTAAAGAGACCGCAGTCATCATTACACGACCAAGATAGGTTGCTAAATTAGTCATTTAAATATTCCTTATTGTAATGATGCTTTTTGAGGCGAGCGCCAGTTGTGTTACCAACTACTCAGGTCGAGAACTTATCTTGCCAGGTGTATTTATTATTTTACTTCATTTTAAAGCCAATACGGCCTTTTTGTCCAGTAGCAAAATAACTTTTGTTAACCAATTGTGGTGCACCTTTGAACACTGCTGGGAATTTAGTAAAGTATTCCAGTGTTACTGCGTCACCAGTCTGTTTGCCTTTGGTAACAAGTTGTACATATTCGTTGTTGTTAAGAATTTCTAGCATAGCATTTTTAAAATCATCTCTAGCATTTACTACTGGTATAACTTCATTCATAACCGCAGTTAACGCATGCCAAAATACACGATAGTCTGCACGTTGCATTGTATCACTAGCTACACCTTGTGCAGTGGTCATTTGTCTTAAACGTTCGCTATTAATATCATTTATATCTTTTGTACGTTTATCCAAATCTGCCATTGCTTGAATATCATTTTGATCAATAATATCTAATAAACGTGCTACTTTTAGTGGACCATTAACTGCACTTTCAGTTGCTAATAGTTTGATTATTTCACTGCCAGTGGGGAACTTTTGTTCTATTTCAGGTGTAATTTGTTTATATACACCACTTAAACTACTTGCTGCACCTCCACTAGTACTAATTTTACTGCTGATTTGTAGTGTACGACCGCTGTCTAATTGAATTACACTGTCAATTAATTCTTGTGCAGTGTCTTGAGGGAACATTATAGTAGCACCAGCAAAGTTACTGATCTCAAATGCTTCCATCATCTTTTTAGTATCACCAGTTACACTGCCTGGCTGACTCATTAGAGCAATTGGGCCTAAATACTCGCCGCCATACTTTTGTAATACATTAAAATATTTACCAGCACCAGGAATAGGCTGCTTTTGACCACGCATTGCTTGATCAACAGCATTTGCCATAACAGGTCCTAAGTCTTCCAAGTCAGCTGTGCCTGATTTAATTTCATTTGCTAGTTGTTGGGAACCACGATAGTTTTCATCTTTAATTAAATCACTAGGTTTAATTGGAACACTTTCTTTTTCAGCGCCTTGGCTGAACTTGTAACCTTTAAGTGTTTTCCACATTGTGTGTACACCTTGTGGTGGAATTGCTCTAATATATCGTACCCATGTTTGTGGCTTGTTATTTTTGTCTGTTACAGTTGCAAGTATAGCGGCACGAGTGCCACTGTTAGCACGGTTATCTTCTATCTTGGTTGAGTTATCTGGAATCGCACCGTCAACAGCCTGCATCATACTATCCATATCTTCATATGAATCACCTTCTGATGGCAATACTACGATGTCCTGAATTGTAAGTACATCATTAGGATTTGTATCGCTTACATACTGTTCACCTGGTGCTCTAGCGGTTACGCCACGTGATTCAAATAACTCTCGTGCTCTCACTTAATTTTCTCCCAACCTTCATCTGCTAAGAGACCGTCAGGATAATCTCTCCAACATTCGCCATCTTCGCAACGTTGTTCAAAATCTTCGTCATCTGGATGAGCCATGTCATGCATACCACCATAAGACAACTCTTCCTTGCGCATCTTATGTGTCCATTTTCCTTTAGGTTGGTTAACTAGATCTTCTGCATCCATTTCTTCCCAATCACCAGTTACATTGTTGATAACAATGTAATCGAAATCCTGTATTGGGGTTGGTAGGCCACCGCCGCCACCGCCGCCATTGCCTTTGTCAAAATCAAATTCGTTTACCAGTCCAGCTAGTTGTCTAAGTCTGTTTAAATCTGTCATTGTGATATTCCTGTACTAAGGATATTTATCACATTTTAGTCGTAGTTGACTCCAACACCATTCACCATCTGTAAATACTGCTCAGGCTATTGCCTATTCCTTATGCTGGTCTTACACCCCAGTATGGATTGATTACCAATTTTGGGTCAGGACCATTGTTGTCACTTTTTTTGATGCTTGATTCCATCTTCTGCCAAAAATCTTCCATACTGGTTGCATTGTCTGTCATAAACACAATGCTATCAGTCTTTTGATCAACTGCGGTTGCTTGATTGCCTTTCAAACGGAATGTCCAACAGATAGGATTTAACGCACTCAACACACTTGCAAGGGGTGATCCTGCTCTCCATAGTTGGCTGTCACTTGCTTCGTCCATATCGTTTTCTTCGTTAGCATCTGTGCCGTAGTTGTCTGTGATCCAGTCGTTCATAGCATCAACTCTCACTTCAAACATACGTACATTGTTAAAACTCACAGGTACATCCAATGGAAACTCGCCATATCGTCCTGTGCCGTCAAAGTAGTTGCCAAGATTCCAATTATTGTGCGGCCAACTTTGCCACGCATTCCATATTGCCAGTTCATTGCCGTTCAAACCGCCTGTAAAGGTGTTGGGGTTTGCGTTGGTGATGTCAAAAGTTATAGTTTCATTGAGTTCATCTTCTGTGTTAGCATCATAAACCACACTGCCAACTATCCCTGAACGCCAATAACTGTAGTTGATGTCAATCACAGGAAAGCCACCGTCTGTGCCGTGTGTAACACCGTCAAGTGCGTTATATGTCCAAGCACCATCTGAGTCTGTAACAATCCAAGCAGTATCTCCGAGTGTGGCCTGATACACTTGCTCATCCATTGTTTGCTTGATAGAGGCCTCGTCCCAACGGTTGCCGTCCACCAACATCATTATCTGTCCTGTGTGGCTTCTATACACAACCCAGTTAGGATTGATTGCGTTCATCATTCTGTGTCCAACGCTGTCAAACTTTGCTCTGCTGTCTGGAACGCTGTCCGGGTCACACACGAACATTTTGTATTGGCTTTCATATACCCATCCGTTGAATGGTGAGCGGCTGTCGCCAAACAAGTTTCTCTGTCCTCTTAAACTTTGTAAGTCTGCCATTGTTTATTCCTTATTCTTCGTTAGTGCCTTGACTCCAACACCATTCGCCTTCTGTGAATACTGCCCATGCCATTGAATGTTCTTGTGTAGCATTGAATGGTGCCCATTCTGCTGTGCTACTGGAACCTGTGATTCTTGTGCCGCCGCTGTCAAATGCGTATCTTGCTCTACAGTTTACTCTAATATCGTTTATGTTGCCTGCACCATTTGAACTTGCCACAAAGGTCATCATCTGTCCTTCTTGACCATTAGCCAATGTAAAGGTTGTTCCTGAGCCGTTGGCAATCAATACTACTGTGCCAGCACTTAGCGGTATTTCTTGCGGAGACGCTTCTCCTGATAATCTCACAGACCTTTTGCCTCTTTGCGGTCTATTTGGGTTAGTGCTACTTAAAATTGCCATAGTTAATCCTCTCTGTACTAAGGATATTTATCACATTTTAGTTGTCGTACTCTCGTATGTACGGTTGAACTGATTGTTAACACGAACAAACGTTGTACACTTACTAAGTTGCTTTAGTGTAGGTGCACCAACGTATGTACATGTACTACGAACACCGCCTAAGATGTTTTGTATTGTACGAGCAACTGCGCCACGATAGGGAACAAGAACTTCACGTCCTTCACTACTACGATAGTCTTTAAGACCACCAAAGTGTTTTGTGTTTGCTGCGTCACTACTCATACCGTAGAACTGTACAAAGTGTTTTTGTTCTGTTACACGATTAATACGGTTGGGGTGTAGTTCATTAGTTTCGTAAATCTTAGTAATAACTTCGCCACCGCCTTCATCATGTCCGGCAAGCATACCACCCAGCATCACAAAGTCGGCACCAGCTGCGAATGCTTTAGCAATGTCGCCAGGACAAGTGCAGCCACCATCAGCGATAATATGGCCACCCAAGCCGTGTGCAGCATCCGCACATTCGATAACGGCGGACAATTGAGGATAACCAACACCAGTCTGGATACGAGTAGTGCATACACTACCAGGCCCAATACCCACTTTAACAATATCTGCTCCATTTAAAATCAACTCCTGTGTTTGGTCTGCGGTAACTACATTACCCGCAATGATTACCAAGTCTGCAAATTCAGCACGAACACGACGAACATGATCTACAAAATGCTCGCTGTAACCATTTGCAATATCAATACAAACATATTTTAGTTTATTGTTTACTGCGGTCTTCACTTGTACAAGTTTATTAAAATCACTGTCACTTGTACCAATGCTCATTGCTACATGACTATGACGTTCATGTAATCCATCAAAGTATTCAATCAGTTGTTCAGCAGTATAAGTTTTAACTAGACAGGTAAAGATTTCTCCTTCTGCTAGTTTGTCTGCCATTTCCATAGTACCAACACCATCCATGTTACTTGCCATAATAGGCGTACCATAGTAATGAGTATTTTCTGCAGTATCAGGTTTATAGTTTCTAAAAGTGAAACTGCGATTTAAGTCAACTTCGCTTCGTGACTTTAGTGTACTACGCTTTGGTCTAATCAGAACATCGCTGTAGTCTAACAATACTTCGTTTTCAATTCTCATGGGTTACTCTTGTTCAATTTCTGTTTGCAGCGCATAGTTGTGTGCTCTAGCATGCACCATTGTTTCAGCTGCTTTCTGTTCCGCAATCTCATGTGGAAATACACCAGCAGTTCCCCGTCCGCTGTTGTGAATAGTCAGTGTAACATCTTTAGCACCTTCAAGACTGTGCTTGTATTGAGTCATTAATACCTCAATAACATATTCCATTGGAGTAGTATCGTCATTTAAAAATACTACTTTCCATTTACGTGGTGGTTTATACGTTGTCATATTTGATGTTTTCTTTTCTACTGCTACTTCTGACATTTTATTACCTTTTGATTGGGCGGAGTTGCCTCCGCCCGTTGGGAAATTATTTTACTTCAGTAATTGCGATACGCTTTGGCTGAAGCTCTTCTGGTACTTCACGTACTAAATGTACGTTTAGCATACCAAGATCAAGTGTTGCGTTTTCTACATTAACATGTTCTGCTAGTGTAAACTTACGCTTAAAGTTACGAGTACCAATACCTTTGTGTAGGTAATTAGTTTCGTCACTACCTACTGGTTGCTTACCCTCTACAACAAGTTCGTTACCGTCTTGTGTAACGTCTAGGTTACCCATACCAAATCCTGCAACTGCAATACTAATCATGTATTCGTTCTCATTGATTTGTACAATATTGTATGGTGGATAATTTCCAGTGTTTGCACTATTTGCAAAGCTACGTTCCATTTCATCAAAAATTCTATCAAATCCGATAGCTGAACGTGTAAACGTAGGTAGGTCTAGTGTTGTTAATCTTGTCATTTTGTTTCTCCTTCTAAAAGCAAGAATTGTAATTGGAGCCCTTCACGGCACTCCTTGTGTAGCAATTTTCTCTTTGCTGCACAATTTATATTTAGTATTTGACAACCTATTTGTCAAGTCTAAATTTGATTATTTTTTGCCTGTTGTTTAAGCCAACGCTTACGTGCAGCGGCTTTCGCTTTTTTACGTTTTAGGCTGGGCTTTTCAAAATGCTTTCTATCACGTACTTCTTTAAGAATGCCTTCGTTGTTGACTTTCTTTTTAAGTTTACGCATCGCTCTACTAATATCATTGTTTACGACCGCAACTGACATGCCGCCGCCTGTTTTAGGGTGTTTACTCATTTACTTTTCCATTTTCACTATAGCTATAAGACGGTTTCCATTTAACTGCGGCTTGCTATCAAACGTTAACCCTTCAACTGTCTCTAATACAGTGTTAATAATTTCATAACCACTTTTTGTATTAGACATTTCACGACCCCTAAACCTAACCATAAGTTTTACAAGTGCACCACTGTCAACAAAACGCTGTACATGTCTGCATTTTGTTTCGAAATCATGAGTGTCAATATTGGGTCTAAACTGAACTTCTTTCAGTTCGATTTTATTTTCTCGCTGCTTTTTTGCAGCTTCTTTTTCTCTACGTTTTCGTTCATAGAGAAACTTGTTCATGTCTGTAATTTTGCAAACAGGAGGAGTTGCTTTTTCTGTAACCAAGATCAAATCTAACCCTTGATCTTGTGCTTCGTTTAGTGCACGGTTACTTGACATAACACCTAGAGCTGAACCGTCTGCTCCAGTAACTCTTACTTCGTTAAACCTTTTAACAATAGTATAATTATTAACCACACTGGGCTTATCGGTAGCCTGGCGATTATTTTTAAACTTAGACATGTACTTTTTTGTTTCTCCCGTTAAAGTATTTTATTAATATAACATAAGTTAATATAGAAGTCAAGCATCAAAGTCTTCGAACCCTAACTCCATACCAGCAATCTTAATTAACTGATCTACTGTACTTAGTATTTTTTGATCATAACTGTTAATTAATTTAACTAATGCTTTATTTTTATTGTCATGATTAAACCAAAAGATGTTTGTATCAATCTTGAGTTTAGACATCATAATGGTATACATTTCTTCAGTATTACATTCACTGACATTAACAATGATGTAATCTGCCATGTTTACTACTGCCCTAAACCACGCAATAGTGCTATCATTGATAGGACTTTCACTATAGTAAAATGTAATACTATTGTTATTAAAGAGTTTTTCAAAACCCTGACAAATTTCTTTAATTTTATCTTCTTTAAAGTTAACAAGTAACACACTTGGGCCGTTTTCGTTTAAAAACAAACTTGGCGGTGTTACAGTATATACACTGTTATCTATATCCATTTACTCTTCTTTTTTAAGTTCAGTTTTTACGGTTTCTTTATGTTCGTCTAACCAGAACATTTTATTGCGTGTTGGTGTCCAGTTTGCTGGTTTAGCTGCTGGCGCTGTTACACTATCATTGCTACTAGTGTTATCAATAGTATCTGTAGTGCTGTTAGTTTCAGCAGGAATATCCACTGGTTTAGCATTTTTACGTTTTGTCTTTTTTACTTTTTTTAGTTCCTGGTGTTCTTCTTTTTTAAGTTCAACTTCAGGTTCAGGCTTTTTTGGCGCCTCCCCTGGCGGTTCAGGAATACTTGGTGGTTCTTTATGTTTACCAAATCTATTTACAGTCATTACACCTGCAAGTACAAGTATAACAGCTAGTGGATCAAACACTGCAACTAGTAATAATATTACCCAACGTACAGCGTCTTCTAAACTACTACGGCTAGTATCTTCTCCGTATACTAGTTCTGCAATATACTTTACAGGTCCAACTTCAGCTTCAAGTTTTCTAGCCTCTGCTTGTAAAGCATACTTGTTTTCAGTGAGTGTGTCAATAGAATTGTTTGCTTGTACTATTTTTTCTTGTTGTTCTTCAATAATTTTATTAGCAGCACTGTCTTCTCCAACGGTAAGACTATTTCTTAAATCTGCAATTAAATTATTACTTTGTACAATCTGCTCATTTACACTGTCTCTAATTCTTGCAATTTCTTCTCTAGCAATTTTAACTTTTGGATCTTCACTGTTTTGCAATGCTGTGATGCTATCCTGAGCTGACTTACGTGCTTGTCTGTTTGTTGGTATATCAACTGTTAACACATTATCAATTTTATCTTGGATTGCTTGTTGTTGTGTTTTTAAACTATTAGCGGCATCTCCACGTATTGTATCAATAGTATCTAATAGTGCTTGTTTACGGTCTTGTACTGCGGCGGTTTGTTCACCACGTAAACTTGTAACTAGTCCTGTTAAGCGGTTGCGCTCGTTATCTACTACTAGTTGTGCTTGTGCTCTTAAGTCTGTTTCCTGTGCTTGTAGACTTGCAATACGGTCTTGTTGTGCTGTTACCCATGCTTCTAATGCACGGCGGGTGTTACCGCCAAATAAACCATCGCTAGTAACACCAATTACTGCCTGTCCTTCACGGATCTTGTCACGCTCTGTACTTTGTAGTTTATTTGTTGTTACAACAATTGACTCTTCAATATTTGCAATCTGTGCTTTTAATGTATCAACTGCACTGTTATCTGGTTCTAGTTCAGCAATACGAGCCTCGTATGCCGCTGCTTGTTCGTCCAGTCTTGCAATATCATTATCAAGTTGTGCAATTTGATCTATATAAGGTTGTACTTGTTCTTCAACACTTGCTACGTTTGTATTTGATAGTTCTTCTCTAAACTGTGCTACAAGATTGTTTAAACGTGTTAGCTCTTGATCAAGGCTGTTGATTTCCTGTTCATAAACAGCAACTTTGTCATTTAGTTTAACAGTCTGTGCATCAATAATAGCAAGTTGTTCGTCTATAGCTGGTTGTGCACGATCATAGGCAGTATCAATACGCTCTTGTTCTTTGTCTATCTGTGTTTGTATATCAGTATTACGAGTGCCTGTGCTTTCTTCTGCTTTAACAATGCGCTCTTCTGCACGAGCAATGATAGCATTATATCTAGCAATGTCAGCATCAATACGATCCAACTGTGCAACACCTTCTTCTGCTGCCGCAGTTTGTTCAATATGTGCTTTTGATAGGAACCCAAAAATACCCATGCTGGTAATGAACATCAATACAACAACCGCAGTTGTAAGATAGATACGCATCAAGTAAGGGCTTAAACTCCAGTAACGGTGTAACCAAACAGCCGTTGTAATCTTTGCTACTTCTAATACACTACCCATGATAATGATAGGGATAACTGCCGCAGCAAAAATAGCAGTCAAACCAATAATACTATAGTATGCTGCAACCGCACTGATACACAGTGCTATAAACAATGTCCAATAACCAAAAACTCTCATTCTTTACTATTGGTATCGTATCTTGTGGCTGTTCCTTCTTCAACAAGTAAATCATTCACGCTGATACGACTACCATCCTCCTGTTCTATATATACAAAGCCTAGAACTCTTCCAATTTTACCACGCTTGTTTAGCACAGTTTTGACCACAAATGATTTAGGTAGTATTTCAATCAATCGTGTTTTGGCAATCAGTCCTTGCTCCTTTTGTGTAGGATCGTTGGTTTGTATCGACGGTGTAGCTATTCCGTAAAGTTTTATACGCTGTTTGACTAAGACATTAAATCCTAGATCTATTTCAGCGTCAATAGTATTTCCATCAATAACCCTTTCGAGTTTACATTTATATTCGTACATGTTGTTAGCCTTTATTCGTCAGCTTTGACAACAAATGTCTGTGTCACTGTATCACCAGATATTTCCAGTGTATATCCGCCGCCTTCAGTTGGGCCATATGTAAATTGGTGGTCAGGTAAATCTCCAACAACGTTTTTGAGAATGTCCTGACTAGCTGTTGCATTATCAACAAATTCATAAGAATCAATCCACGCCTGAATAGATTCTACTTTTGAAGTAGGCGCTGGTGCCGCTTCTTCAGGTGGTTGCCATACTGCCATTATCTTGCCCTATCCTTTGTTTGATCATCTATCCATTGTTTTGCCTGTGGCATACGTGGAGGAGTTTCTAAAAATCTATATAGATCTTTTTCAACTTCACGGAAACTTGCCGCACGTTGTTGATCTTCTAAACCGCCACTGTTGTCTACAACAATAAAATTACCACTGCCAAATAGCTGTTGGAACGACATGATGTTTTGTTGAACATCATTCCACATCTTCTCAACAACTTTTGGGTCTAAACTTCTAGCACGTTGTTGATTGCGCTCTTGTGCTACATCCAAACTGGTGTTAACAAATATCATCATTGTTTCGTAACCCAGTTTACGCAATGCTTCGCTTGCACGTTTAACTTTTGCTACATCCTTGCCAGTACCGTCAATGACAAGACCAAGTCTACCATCAATGTGACTTTCTTGTTTACGCATTGTGATTGATTTTGCTTTATTGCGAATTTCTTGTCCTTGAGGAGAGAAAATAGTTTCAGGATCTAGATCTAAATCCTGTTTTTTCATCATGTATTCATAAATGTCATCACTATTAACTGTGCGAAGGCCAGTGTGACCCAATAGTTTACTAGCCACAAACGACTTTCCACTACCTGGCCCACCAGCCATGAATACTGCTTTAAAAATGTGAGGGTCATTTACGCCCTCACCAATGTTTACAATTTCTTCTACTAGCATTAAATACTATCCTATTATTAACAGTATTTATGCAAAGAATGTAATTTAATCCCAACGATAAAACTTGTGTACTCCAATGGTTCCAATAAATGTCATGTCACGTGCCCAGCGTGGGTTTACATAATGTGCATGATAGTGTGTAGCACCTTCAGTAATACCACGAAACTCTTCGAACTTCATAATACGCCATGCAAGTGTTTGTGCACGTACCCAAGAATCAATATCCTGCGGACGATCTGCTTTACCATCACAATACCAACTAAACTGACAACGGTTACGAATCATATTGCCGTTGCTATCTTGATGTCCTTGTTTGACTACTTCACATACTGTATTAGGATAGCGGGTGTCTTGTACACGATTTAATACAACATCGCTTACAGCAATTTGATCTGCCATGCTGCTACCACGTGCTTCGTAGTAAATGTTAAGTGCCATACAGTATTCTTCTGGAAATAGTTCTTCACTATATCCTGCAAATGTTTCTTCTGCAAACACTGGTGCTGCTATCAGCACTAGCGCAATTACTGCAACGAAATTATATACACTGCTCAGTGTGTCTATTACAAACTTTTTCATTTTCCTGCCTCGTTTGTTTTTATTATGGTGCAAATGCTCTAAAAAAGATTGCAAGTAATATAAACGCACATATAAGCCCGCCTATATATCCTGCAATAAATTTTACTATTGGATTGTCCCAACTTGGGTTGCTTATAACTGCGGCAAATGCTATCAGCGCAATTATTAAAAACATAAAAAATCCCATTTTGATCTCCTTATACGCTTAGTGGACCTTTAAAGTTACGGATACGTTCATTAGCCTGTTGTTGCTCTAGTTCAGCAACCATATCCCAACTACGACACATAGCCCATTTGCCACTGTTTGACATCTGTGCATGACGGCGACGAGCTTCTTTTTGTGTCAAACCTGACATGTAAAAGTAATCTTTTTCTTCACCGTAGTTACGTGCTTCAACTGCCCACATATTGATCTCCTTCTGCTTACATATATAATATAAAGTAAAACGTCTTGGATGTCAACCAAAACATTTAGAAAAGTTTCTTTAGATTTCAATGGGTTATAAAAAAGTTTAGATAACTTCCCAATATTCAGCAATAAAGATACCAGTATCATAACTGATGTTAGGACGTACCTTGCCGTAGCCAATACGAATATCCATACCAGTTGTGATTTTTCTATCCATATAGTGTCTAAACGAACTATTACTAGGCAATGTTAGTTTAATTGGACCTAGTATACTATCACAAATATAGTAAATGGATTGGCTTTTTGTATATTGATATAGTTCTCTGACATTTACTGTCCGTGCGTCAGGCAGTATTGTATCATTTTGCTGTTCAGCTGATGTAAATGTACTTGGTCGTTTAGCAACATTGTTTCTCATATTTTCAAAGTTACTAAAATTATGTACAATGTCAGCGTACTCTAGATCAGTACAGTTATCTTCTAATACTGTGTCAACTTCATACTGAACTAATAGGTATTTTGCCATACCTATAAATTTGTGTGCATTGCTATCAAATGCAAAGTCTTTATCTTCTTTAAAGGAAATTTTATTGTTTACTAATCGCTCTAAGTTATTCCTATAGCTACCTTTTGGAAATTTAACTCCTTTTATCTTAGCCATAGCAAACTGATCTTGATAATAATGGATAACCTCAGATGCTAGCTGTGTATCCTGATACACACTTGCAAACAATTCATTAGAATCTGTAATATTAAAATAATAACTGGGGTCTGTCAAAATCATTAATCACACTCTGGAAACATATCTACAACAAATTTTGTAACTTTTTCTCTATGCTGAGGCTTCCAACGTTCCTCAACTACTTCATGTGGCACATGTATACCATACTCGCGAATTGTTTCTTTCGCAAGATTATAAATTTGTCGTTTATTCAATACTTCCAGTGCATGCATAGGATTAGCATACTCCTGCAAATCAGGATGCCCCATTGCATACAGTGCAATCATCTTGCCATCCACTGGCACTTCTACTTTTGCGATCATACGGCGCTTGCCGTCTTCACATATTTTGCTTCTCATTTTGTCCTCGAACTCATACTGGTTCATTACTTATAGTATGAATATAAAGTAAAATGGCTTGCCTGTCAACCAATAATTTTTAGATTTGTGGTAAAAAGTTATGATACTTCAATTAGTTCTACTTTACTGCCCCAGGAGATATCTGCACCTGATTCGCCAGTAACAAGTATACGGAATACATTACCGCTAGTATCAACATCTAATTTCCAATTACTGCCAGCATTATTACTGTACACAGTTTCATTTGTAGCGTTACTAACAATACTGAGTGTACCATTGTTATTTTCAACAATACCCTCTTGTCTAATACTCATTGTACCAGTACCGTTTGTACGTCTGCCCAGTACAGTAATTACAAAGAACCAACTGGTGTTATTTGCTGGTGCGATTCTGCTTCCATCAAATAGTATTTCAGTTTGCCCTGGTCCACTACTGTTTGCACTGCCTAACTCAATTGTATTATTTTTAATTTCAATATTGTCATTGTCAAGCGATACACTAATACCAGTTCCGCCAGTAATAGTACGTAACTCAAAGTTGTTGTTAGCGTCTTTTTGCTTAAAGACCTCAGTACCAGTTCCTAAATTAGTGATGTCTAAACTACTGCTCAACATTAGACTGTCACTGTTTACTGCTATCTGTACGCCTTTTTCAGCCCCAATAGATTTAAACTCCAATACACCATTGTTGTTTTGTGTATAAAGTCCGTTTTCTGTTCCTACATTTAATGCACCTACAACTGTATTAGTACTACCAGTCGCTAGTGTTTGCCATGCGTTGACTGTGCCAGCAATGTATGCTTCCAGTCTGTTTGTTGTTGTATTATAACGCATTTTACCAGTTTCAGCAGTAGGACGCTGACTGGTTGTTCCGTTTGGTACTGTAATAGCACCTGTTCCAGGTATCACTGTATTGTCTGCTAATCTAACAGTAATATCACCTGATACACCATTTGCATTTGTGATGTCTATTTCATTTGGTGCACCAACCAGTGTTCTTGTATGTGCAGCGGTGCCGTCCTTTATAACAATACCATTTGTAGTAAGTGCATCCAGGTTTTTAAGATAGTTGCCTACCAATAAACTCATAGGCACATAATCATTAATTGTACCAGTTGCAGTGCTTTGTCTTGCATATGCTATTGGCAAGTCTGTACGTACAACAATATCGCCTACTTCAACACCCAGATTAAGCATCACTGTTTCACTGCTGGCAAAATAAATTGTATTACCATCAGTTTCAATGTTGTTAATGTTAATTGTGCTACTAGTAGAGCCACTGCCTGCTGTAGTACCGTATGGACTTGTGCCAGCACCAAAATTGTATCCTGGACTGTCAGGTGCTGTTGGTAAAGCACCATCGCTAGTGGTTTGTTCTTCCTGTGTTACTGCTCTAGTATAACCTACAACTTCTCCACAATAGTTGTATACTGGCTGTTGCTCATCTATTGTAGGTGCTGGATCGCTTTCTTTTTCTAATAGTCTTATTAACCCAGGCTCTAAAAATAGTTCAAAGATGTTATTGTACACTGTACCATCTGCACCAATGACTGGGTATCCAGCGAATCTGTTGTAGCTTGCTTGTAAACCACTTGCTACACGAGTTGCGCCCTGAATGCCTGCACCATCCGCATTCCAAAACACACCCATGTCTTTGTTTGTATAAGTTCCAGTATCACTGTCAGTGCTGTCAATATCACTGTCCTGGAAAGCACTGCCACCTAAACTTTCAGATCCTGTAACACTGTTTTCTCTGTCAATTAAACTATTGATGTCTGTAGCAATACTGTTAATTTCCGCAATAAGTGCATTTAGTTCGTTTTGTGCAAACGACCCAGTTCTAATTGCGTCCCAGTTACTACTGATAGTACCCATAATACCACCAGTAAACAGTGTAGTATTGAAGTCTTGACCGTCAAAGTTTAAACAGCCGCCTATTTGATCTGGCACCATTTGTCCAATACGGTCAACTAAATCTTTACCAGCACCCAGGAAACTATCCATAGTTTGTTCAAGAACATTTGGGATAGCAATAGGCTGAATTGGTGCTGCACAGAAGTTAATCATGTTTGCAATTTGTGTTACTTCTGCAAGCGCATTAT
>Ga0255782_10001355_pt1 | contig 21297 bp, 9 predicted proteins | sample 101ome_26_FD_179980 | JGI IMG/M metagenome (GOLD analysis project Ga0255782, IMG submission 179980) | Coastal salt marsh microbial communities from the Groves Creek Marsh, Skidaway Island, Georgia - 101408AT metaG (version 2) | ecosystem: Environmental > Aquatic > Marine > Intertidal zone > Salt...
TCCGCTACCAGTAACAAAAATACCAAATTTTCTATCTGTTGGTGTAGTCAAAAATGCTTCAACTAACTTATCATTGATTTGTTTACGTTTATCATATAATGGACCTTCAGTATAAAGTAGCTTTGTAGTTCTACAGCTAGGACATTTTAGATTGCAACTTTCATCATTGCTAAAGTTAATGTATGTTGGCAGCTCTGCACTTAGTAAACTTTCTGCTTTTAATGCATCAAGTTCGTGCGGCAATACACCTTGTTTACCATTTAAAATATCTTGAAGATCAGGTAAGTGTTCTCCTTGAATCATAGGACAAAATGCTGTTTGGCAATAATTCCATTCTCCGCTAAACACTTGTTTTCTTAATTCTTGTGCTTTTTCTCCATTCCAAATATCGTCGATGGATTCTTCTAATATATTACCAATAGGATAAGGTAGCCAACTTGGGCAACACATCCAGCATCTTCCGTGCATGTCTACTTCAAGCCAAGTGTAAAGTTTATTACAGTACTTTCCTTTAAGATCAGGCTTTTCAAAGTCTAACCCCTTGGTATCTTTGATCCAAATGTTACCAAACAACGGATGGGTCATATGACCTACTGCGTCTACAGCCCAAGGCTGATGTGTTACTCTTGGTTTATCAGTCATGATTTTCTTTCTATATTCTCTTCAATACACTTCCAGTTACTAGTACAACTTTTGACATTTAATCATCAACTGAATCTTTAACTTGATCTTCTTTTACTTGTGGACCTAACCTACTAGGATTACGATATACAGTTTTCCAAAAACGTGAACCAGCCGAATCAACATCTGCAATTTCTAAATCTAACTTGGCTGATAGTTCTTTTCCTAATTCAACTGTACGTGTTTTGAGTAATTCACGGTTCCAAGTGACCCCAGTATTTGGACACATTTCGATACCATCACTAAACTCTGGAAGCACTGTTGTATTAAAATAGTTAGTTAGCCAGTCAAAGTCACGTACATTTTTCCAGTCCCATTCATGACGCAATACGTTTGTCATATAACAACCCAAACGTGCACCATACATTGCCCAAAGTCCATTAGGCGCATCTTCTCCAATAGTCATCCATATTAGCATTCTGTTGTAGTTTGCTTTGTGGATTGATTTAATATTTTTAGGATCTACAATATCGCCACCTTCTAATCCCATTTTAACGCCTTCACGGAAACCAGCACGCCATGCTTGTAGTGGAGATGCGTTATTGTGTACCCAACTGTACCAATTGTTCATTTGTACATACTGTATGTTCCAGCAAAAATCTACCTGTGCTGCTTTATCATGGTCTGGCGCTGCTTCATGTGTACGCATTTGTTCCACAACAGTCTTGGGCCACATTTTAATTCCGCCATTCCCATATACTAGTCCGTTTATAATATTTTTTGCAGCAAAACTAATTACATGATTATCACCAATTTTTTCCATGTCTAGTTCAACATTAAAGAAGTCTTCGTTAACAATGTTGTCAGCATCAACTGTAATGAACCGTTCTGTTTCACTGAGAGCAGCCGCAGCTTTGTGTGCTGCATCGCTGCCCCATACCCCATGACTGCGTTTGGCCCAAGGGCATTTTTCTAACAAATCTGCATAGTTTTCATCAGCATTAGGTTCGTCATAACTGATGTATACTATATCAAATTCTGTAATAGGCACTTTACTCATTTGGTTTCCTTGTAGTAATCGTTAATTTGGGTTTCTTATATAAGAAATTATAATCATATATATTAAAATCAACACCAGTGTAATTTATTTCTTTTAGTCTACGTAGGGCTTTAACATCTAGATACATAACGTCAATATAATGATCCGGTGTTTCTCCTATAATGTAAAGCGGCAGTTTTTCTTCAAACAATCCTAAATCGTAAAATTCATCAGGAGTAATATTTGCTCTAACGGTTAGTTTATTTCCTGTTTGTTTAAGTTCAATATGTCCTACATCATAATGTTTAATAGAACTGACATTGGCTCCTTGATTTTTTGTAAACCCACTCTGTACAATTACCAACTCACTATTGATAATCTCAAGTTTATAGTTTTCAAAACACCTACGAGTCATTAGACTAATATCGCTAAACCCAACATGTTTGCTAATATCAGCAATATCATAAACAATAAACCCATGTTCCAGTAACTCTACAGGATCCACGGGCACTATGTCAACCAAATAATCTGGAAAATTATTTTTAATAATATATAACGTAAGGTCACTTTCGTTATTGATTAGAATTTGTTTTCTAAAAGTATACTGTGTGAGTTTTTTAATACTTAACGGATTAATTTCAATCAGTAATTTAGAATTTTTAGTGTATATTTTTACTCTAATATCCCAATTTTTGTCTTTTGATTTTGGAATTTCATACAATGTATTGTCGCTTGGGCGTAAGCGAAGAACTTCATCTTTACGCATAATATCCAAGTTTTTTTCGTCATCATAACTTACGATAAACTTTTTACGATTCTCTTCACCATTTAATATTTTATATGCTAGTTCACTGGTACTCTTTATGTACTGCGTATTGCTTGTTTCGTCTATACTACGCCTTACATTTATAATTTCACCATACCAACCATCATAATAAACATAATATTCAGAGTTCTGTAAGTGTGATCGTTGTTTCTTTATAACGTTCTTTGTAATCATCAAATATCTCTTTGGTCAAAAACTTAGGTTCTTGATAGTTAAAAATACCATTTACAACATAGTTGTTAACTTTTAAAATTTTGCCCTTGTATCCCCACACATTAATGTAATCAGTCCAAACAGTTGGGATATCTTCATCAATAAGTTCCATACTATCTAGTATAACTTTACTATATATCTTATATCCAAAATGCTGATTGTGTCCTATCATGTGTGCTGTAATATTCCACATTAGGTTTGTATCAAAATATTCAGGTCTACTTTCTTTAACGAATTCATAAAATGTATCACGCCAGTTTTGGAATGCTGGATCAGCCATTTTAAAAAACTCTGCTGCTTCGGCTGACTTTTTAAAATAAAATACATCAGTGTAATACTTGGGGAGTTCATTTTTATTGTGTATAATAAAACTACTAACGTCATTAATAGTTTCTTCTCTAAAGTTATTTACCTGTTCAGGAAATACAATATCATGAATACTAAAAGTGTCCCATACACTATCAATATCACTAGTTACTACTGAATATTTGTCAATATAAATGGTTTCCTCAAAAGGGGTACAATAATACATTTGCCATAGGTTTGCTTCTTTATAAGGACTATGATAGTCTTTATCACCATATGGTAACTCTACAATGTAATCAAAAACATCTTCATACTTGCTAGGAATGTTATCAAATTTATCAGTAATTAAACAGATCTCTCGTTCTGTATCTTGCAACTTTAGACTACATGCAAGCGTATATGCATAGCGAATTTCATCACTGTCTTCACCAAAATTCATTGCAAATGTTACATATCCTTGTTTAGACATTGATTGCCTCCATTAGTGCATCATAATTTCTATCTACACTGCGTTTATTCATCATATGTACATTGGTATTTTGAATACGTGATACAATATCTTTCCAGTTTTCTTCTCTATTGTTTGCCAAAAATATAAAATCTTTTGCACTAACGACTTCTTCTAGTTCATCTTTCTGATCCATATTAACCAAATACTGATCTTTAAACGTAGTGATAACATCGCCTTCCATCATACCATTTAAAATGTGTGCTGCAATGCTTGCACAAAAATCTGTGCGCATCACAGTGCCAGGAAGTTTGTATAAAAACTTGTAAAAGTCATAATTGTCAACTACATGGCCCCATAGATCAAAAAACAGTTTGCTAAATTCGCTCTTGTCAAAATAAACAACAGTGCTCCACCACATGGGTATGCCTACTGGATTCAAATACTTTTCCAGTATACGCATTTCTAAACTGTCAATACCAACAGCATCATTATACATAGTTACATGATTGTTTGTTTCGAATACGTAATCTAAATTGTCGTTTTGTACAATATAATCAATATCAAACATTAATGTACGGTCAAAAGGACTGTACTCAAAGACCTTGTGTTTGTTACTGTTGTTAAATTGACTTTTAAATTTAGTCCAGGGACTATCATAATGTGTACGCTCGTTTTCCTTGAATTCATCTTCAGTAAAAACTATGTGATCAAATGCTTTATTGATAAGATCATCGCCGTGTGTTTCTTTTGCATAGTCATAGTCGCCTTTTTTTGTTATTAGGCATGTCTGATTATGCTTCATGTGTTTTTTTGCATACATTGCACTAAGAATACTAAATTTAATATAGTCAATTTCAGTAGTGTTATAAGCAAAAAAACAAATACCGTTTTTACTCATAATTTACCAATCCATAAGTTTTTTAATATTTCGTGCTTTTTGAATTTTACTATACCCAGCAAAATATTCGTTCATTGCCGTATTGTATGCGTCAACTAGGGTTTCTAAAAATTCAGATAGACTATCGATTTCAATAGGATTGCTTTTTGTATCCATTACAATCCCATCAGTATTTCCTAAATCTACTAGAGCTTTTACAAAACTAATTGTTTCAGCATTTGCCTTAAAGATACTATTTTGGTAATTGATATTGAGCATAGTATCTACTCTAGTTTTTAATGTTTTACGCTGAATTTCAATCGTGCGTCGATAGTTACTAAACTCTAACGCTTTTTCTAGACGTGTGTCCATTGTAGTCAGACCTCCATTTGTTAACTACTATTATAATTTATCTTTTTTGGAAAGTCAAGATTTTTTATGGGCCTTGGTTAGGCGGTACAATTGGGTTGGGCACATCGTTGAATGCTGTGATTTCTTCAACTGCAACAGGACCAACAACACTTAGTGATGCTGTATTATCAGTTAGTGTTGATGATTTTTTATTCCATCCACTAAATGTAATATTGGCACTCATAGTGTTTTCCACTGGGTTAGCTGGATCACTCCAGTCCCATAGTAAGCTGTCGTCTAATTCTATTTTAAATACAACTTTAAAATATCCGCCGCCAGTATGCTCATATTTTGCTTTAAATTCAACATTAAGTAGCGCCTGATATCCACTATATCCACTATGAATATCCCCACTGTTTACAGTTGTGAAGATTGTCTGGTATTCGCTTGTAAGTTTATAGAATCCAATATTATTACTAATACCACGATAATTGGAATCGTCAGTATCCGTTGCTCTTTCCCAATTGAAAACAAGTTCCGATAAACTATCAATAACACTTGCCCAAACATCACTGTTATACCCAGTTTCTCCACTGACGCCCAAATCAAGATGCAATGATCCGCCACTGTTAAAGAAATATCTAGCTTGTTGATAATTATTAAAGCTAAACGCAAATTCACCAGTAAGCAAATCTGTCCAACCACTAATACTTGTAGTATATGTAACTGGTGTTGATTCGTCAGCAGTTGTAGGATCCATCGTTAAATGAGTATTACTAGCAATTACTGTATTATTTGTTGTATTTTCCAGCTCATTACTGTCACTAGCATAAATCACAAGATCTGGTCTATTTTCCAGTCTATCATATACTGTAGGACTTCCAATATGTGTAAGCATAAGATTAGTTCTATCAATAAGTGCATTCATATGACTTGTACGGATAATAGTGTTTGCTACTAATGGTACTACTGCGGCACTGCCGCCCCATCCAAAACGATGATCTGTTCTATTATAAACAATTACTCTATCAGTAGCAGTTAGTGCACTTGTAAAAACAATTGTTCCACTGTTATAGTCAATAGTATATGCAGCACTAGTTCTAACTATGTTGTTGATTACTACAACAATAAAGTCGCCACTTGTTGGAACAGGATTTAGTATAAATGGACCAGTTCCTGTTTTGGTATTGTCAGTTTCATGTTTACTGAAAATTGCATTGCAAACGGCAGCATTGTTAATGCTCGCACCTGTAAATGTAGCATAATACTCACTGGCAGGATAATTATCCGACACAACTTTATTAACAAGCGTTGCCAGATTATTATAATCATCTACCTGGATTATGTCGCCAGCGTTTACAGTCACTTATTTCGCTCCTACTACAATTTCCACCAGACCTGGTTCTTCATTGATTTTTGTATCAATTGATCTACCAATTACATGTTGCCAACTATAATTTTCTCCAGCTTTAACTGCTCGAGCATAGCCAGCATCTCCTGATGAAACTAACCTATCTCCCTTATTTACTAATCCGATAACCTTGCAAGGAACACGACCTGCTAGTGCAATGTATGGGTGTGTACTATTCTCACCTGCACCACTGTTTAGCATAAGTCCTGGATTTGTACTTACTACACCAAATACATCACCGCATAATTCTGTTGCACATTCTGTAATCTCTGCTTCACCGCCAAGCATAACAACTGTGCCATAATCATATGGTTTATCACTCTTGTATCTTTCAGCAAGGTCAGCATAAAGTGCCTGTGTTGCTGTACCACTGAAATAGTATGTACTATCATTTTTTAGTGTAATACCTGGTGATACTTCTGGAAATGCTACGTTTAGCAAATCGCCATTATCATTAAATTCTGGTGTTGTTGTACTGTTTGGTACCCATGGGCCATCCATACTAGCAATGCTAACAATCTCTTGTGCAATTACCATTTCCAGTGTGTTATGACTTGCGCCATTTGTGTCTACACGTACACGACTGATAAGTTGGCTGTCACCAGCGTTACTTACTGTACGCCATGATCCATTGTAATAGATGTATAATTGACCAGTGTCACTATCCATCCACATGTGACCGTCTTGTTCACCTACACTTGTTGGTGCAGCTGATTGTACTGTCATACTAGCAAGTGGTTTCCAATTACCACTGCCACTAATATTGTCGTAATATTTTACTTCATCATTTGTGCTGTCAAACCAAAGCTGACCCTCTGTTGGGCGGCTTGGTGCTGTACCACTAGCAAAGTTTTCTAACATGTGCAAAAAGTTTTCTGCAATTACTTCACCGTAACGTGGATAGTTTTTACCAACAAGCAGGATGTCTGTAGTGTTATCTAGCTCACCATCAACAACAATGATTGCTGGTTTGTTAACATTTCCATCGTCTTTATAATTTACTGTATATGCCATTTTTTATGATCCTGCTGTAATTCTAATTGTATATAGTACTTGGATTTTTCTGTTTGCACTTTTTTGTACAGGATGGAATACAACGTGTGTCAGGAATGTACCTGCTTGTGTTCTCAATCCAAGTTCATCAAAGATGAAATCATCTGTCAAATTGTTTGCATTATCCAAGTTGTCTTGTCCACTTGGCTCACTGTAATCTAGTGTACAGGTAATTACCAAGTCACTGTATGCTGTACCACCAGTATGGTTGACAACCATATTGTTTTCTGCATCAGCAGCATTGGTATTAGCAACAACTTTACTGTATGTTTCATTGTATAATTGTGCAGTTGTAACATTAGTATTGGTGTTTCTGTAAATCACTGTACCAGTACTATCAACACTAACTGCGCCATTACCAAAAGCCATGTTTAAAACATGATATCCATTACCAGTGCTACCATCACCATCTGTTAAGTTACCTAACAAATGAGCAATAGCAATACTCATGTTTTCATAGTTAATAGCATTACGCTTATTAACAAAAACTTCACCAGATTCTGGGTCTAATATTTTAATGTGGCCTTCTAATCGTAAACCAGTATTGTCTTTTAATTGATCCATCTCTTTAAATCCTATTACACTTATTTATACAATTTATAAAGTAAGTATTTTATCCATTGTCCCAGATAAACTTGGCTTCTATTGAAGCACTAGTATTGTCTGTGATACTCTTACCAAAATCATTATACGCTGGTGTAATATGATCACCATAGTCACTGATATTGCTTTGTGCAGGGATAATTGTTTCCCAACCAGCCAAGTAAACAGTATCACCACCGCTGTGACGTCTGTTACTTGTGCCACCAATGCCACGAATACAACCAATCAATGTATTATTTTCAATATTTGAAAACTCTATTAATTCACCATTAATCCAAACTTGACTGTGTCCACCAGTAAACATACTAGTATCAGTTAGTTCAATACTGGTATCAGTACTGCTTACATCACTTGCAATTTCAGCAGTAAGTTTGATTATACTGCTTTCAAATCTGCCGCGGTTATCCATGAACATACGGAAACTACGACTATCTGTATCTACAGTACTTCCTGATCTGTTTGTATCTACTTTAATTTCTACTGCCTCGTTAATGGATGCTACGTAATGTTCTGGTGCATGTCCCATATACTCAGGCTGGGCAAAACTATTACCTTCATAAACGTATCCTAAAGGTAAGTTTGTTATTGACAACGAACTACCATCTGCTAGCAACTCTGTACTATCACTAGTGGTTAATGTATCATCACTAGTAACATTGCTAATTATTGTTGTAACTGTTGTAGATCCGTCAGATAGTATCTGAGTATTATCAACAGTAATTGTATTGTTATCACTAGTAGTGGTTAATTCTACTGTTGCACCGTTGCCAACAAATGTACTATAATCAATATTGCCAGTTGGTGTATCTGCAAATCCACCACCACTTAAAATATTTTCACTCCATACACTGTCACTGTGATCATTATAGCGTAGTGTGATTACAGGATCATGTGAACTTGTAATTGTCAAGTTTACTTCGTCATCTGCATCACGCTGGAATAGTGTATCACGCAATTTAGTATGGAACGGTTTAGCATTATTAATAAAATCAAACAAGTCTTGTTCTCTTTCAACAACAAACAGACTTGTCTGCTTCTCTAATGTATGCTTGATATACATTTTAATATACGTTGATTTAAACGCCCAGTCAAGATTATTTTGCTCACTGTTAACATAATTTAACATTGTAAACCACATATCAGTGTAGTAAGACTTAAACTGGCCAATAAAGATTGTATTTCTGATCGTATCAAGAATGTTAAACAACAGTCCTGCAGGACTGATATCCCAGGGCTGATAATCCCAGGCACCATTATCCCATCCATAATCATGTTTGCCATAGTTCCATAGCAAATCAGTAAACTGGATTGTACCTTTTTGTTTATAAACTAGCTGCCAGCCATGTGTAGTATATTCAAATACTTGCTCACGGTTAACACCGTCACCATCTTGACTGATTTGTACACGTACATATTCACCTAGTTCGCCAGTTGTTAAATCACCAGCACGTGGTACACTGTAACTGATACTGCTACCTGGTGTATACCCTGGCGCAACCCAATCTGCCCACTTCCAATACTTGCGTATGTCATACTGATATCCATCAATATCAACAATGCTGTTTAACACTGTACCCCAGTCTTTAACAGTATCTACAAGGTTGATATTTAAGAATTGTCTGTTTAACTTGTCAACTAATACACGTCTTGCTTCTTGTACATCCTTAAACCAACTTTGTCTTGGTCTGACCATGTTACCATATTGTGCTAGTCTGTGTAAACGGAAATCTGGAACAGCAAGTGGACTATTATACTGAACAACATTGCTAGTGTCAAATACTCCATCAGGATTATCTACAGCACCGTATATACGCTTCCAATAGTCCAAACTACTTGCAGGTGTTTGTCCAGTATTGAAGTCTTTAGCACTGTAAAAATATCCATCTGGTCCTTTGACAATGTCAAACTTGTCATAAGACACACTGTTTTGCCATGTCAAGTACTGTGCTGTTACAATGTTTTCACTAGCACCACTAATGCTGTCACGTAGTCCAATATGTAGCCATTCAGGAATAACAACTGTTGGGTCGTCTTCACCTAATAGGATATATTCTCTATGTAAATCAATATCATCATTACGGAAATTGACTTGTACAACACTGCTTGGATAAGACAGTAGATCAGACAAGTTGCTTAACATTATAGTGTCAGTTCCTGCCGCCGCACACCAGTTAAACCCAAATGATTCTGGGTTTTCTATAATATTACTGATTTGATTTACACTATACTTGCGATTTTTATTTGGTTTAGTTGTTTTATTCTTAACCCAGAAGTAATAGTAAGTTTCTTCTTGATTTGTTTTAGGGTTAAGAACGATCTCATCGCTCCAGTAGTATGCAATGTCATTAAAGATATCAATAGTAAAATATGGTTCACCAGTTAGTTCTACACCATCAACAATTGTACCACTAGCCACTGCATCAGCATATTGATCTGGTAACACTGGAGATTTTGTCCATTCATACACATCAATTGTACTTGTTGGGTATAGCTCTCCCCATTTACTTTGCATATAAGCCTGACTTCCTTGCTCATATTCCCAGTATACTGCATTATTAATATCCCACCATACAGTGCCTACTTTTTCTTTACCCCAGTATGTAATATCACTAGTAGTAAAGTTTTCGTCTGTAGTACTGTTGTATTCAGCAATATCAGTATCCTGAATTAAATCTATTTCAGCCTTAGCAACACCAGGCAATATTCCTTTTGCAGGATCAAAAACTTCCAACATATGTGTATTGACATTTGTTTCTGGATTATATACTTTTACATTGGCAATTTTGGTATTATCCGCTTTAGTGATATTTTGTGATCTAATTTTATTAAAGGACATGCCGCCTATATCAGTATCATAGTATGCTTGATAAACACCTCCAACATTTGTTGGTTGTTGTACTTGGATCTGATTATTATTACTGTCATATGTAATTACAGTTTCAAAAACATTGTCAACATATGCATACATGTCAGGTAACCAGCCATTTGTACCAATAACATATCTGTTACTACTTAATGTATTTTCCATATCAACATTATTGTTAAATCTTACTGGACGCACCAGTAACAACTTACCACCGTAACCTATATCTTCAATAAATTCATCAACAAAGATATATTGCGTAAGTCCTGTAATTGAATCTGTTTGAGTGCCTGTAACTTGATGGATACCATCAATTTCTGGTAAACATGCACTGTTTAGAACCATAACATAATCACCACGTGTGATGTTGTAGTTACCACCTAACTTGATAAGTGCATCGTCTCCGCTTTCTTCACCAGCACAAATTTCATCAATTTCAATTCCAAAATCCATTACTTGGTAAACCATGTAACCATTTAGTCTTGAATAATCTTGACTTGAGCCAATGTTATCAATAACCATGATATTCTGTATTGCTGGATCAACTACTTCTTGCCACTCTGTTGAATCAAATGTATTTGACACCGCAGTTTCACCAGTATATGTTCCGCTAATTAAACCAAGATATGTGTTAGCAGTACTAACACTATCATCACCTATTGTAAGTGTAGGTTCTGTACATGTAATAACTACTACGTTATTAACGTTTGCTGCGGTTACGCCAGTAATACCAGAAGTATTGATTTGCTGTACAACATCAAACAACTGTAGCTCTACTGGTACAGTGGTAGTACTTTGCTGACTTGGAGTATATGTGCCTTGACCTAATCCAATGTCAGCATTAGCAGTACCAGCACCAATTACCATGGTCTGATTAGAGCTTTGTAAACGCAATACGTTGTTTACTACACTGGCATTTACACCAACAATACTTGCATTATTAATTGTATCAGAAATTTCTGTTACTGTTGCATCTCTTCCCTGTACAGTGGTTGTGACAACACTGTCATAAGTTGTACTTGTTACAGGGAACCCTACTTCTGTATTTGATCCGCCTGCACCAATTATTAAACTGGTGCTGCTTGCACTTGCAGTTTTAACAATTTTTAATCTATTAGTTACTGCTTCTTTACTTGCAACAGTAACAGTATTACCTGCGGCAGTTAGTGTATCGTTAATTTCCTGTACAATTTCGTCTGTTGTCCATTCTCGTGCAGCGGTTGTAGTACTAGAGCTAACAGTTGTACTTGTTAATACTTGTCCACCAAGTTTAAGCAATGCAACCCAATCTAGGAAATTCTGTGAACTTGTTAGTTTACTGATAAGATCTGCTTCTTGTGGCAATGCAGTAAACGGCGTTAAACTTGTCCCATAGATTGCATTGTAAATTGCATACTCTGCGTTTGCAACGGCTGTCATCTCTGCACCGAAACTACTTGCACTGTTGTTACTTGCTTCTGTTGTATTCCAACCAGTGTTTACATATGTACCGGTAAAATAATCATTTACTAGGAAATTAATCCAGTCTGATTCACTAAACAAACTAATGTATGTTGTTCTTAAATTGTTCCAAGCATTGATATAATTAGTTGCAAGTGTTGTACTAGAGCCACTTGCCAAGTGCGGTTCAATTGCACTACTGATTGCACTGAGGGCACTAACATTTACTGTGTTACTAACTGTTTCAGTAAAATTAACTGCTGTACCGTCAATAATCAATGTTTCACCAGGGGTACCAGTAATTACCGGGTTACCTACTGTACCAGTAACAGTAATCGGAGCATAGTTTGTAAGTGTTTGTGTTTCTAAAAACTCAATTGTAACACCATCAATAATTACTGTAGAACCATTTGGTGCTGTAGGATTGGTTTCAGTACCGTCCACAACAATTGTATCAAACAGTGTACTTGTTGCAGTTTTATAAAAATTAATACTTGTACCATTCAACACTAGTGAAATATTAGGTGTTGTACTTGGTATAGTAGGACTAATCTTGGTACCTCTACTAGTAATAGGATCGTTAACGTTAGTTAATCCAGTACTATTAACTAGACACTGATAAACTTTACCTTCATAACGTACTTGATCACCAATTTTATAACTTACGTCATTTCTCCAAGTAGAAATGTTTGCATAATCAGCTGTTGGATCATATGCATCTTGAAGATTATCAACACTTTTTAATTTAATGTCTACCTCAGTTTCCAATGGCAATCCGCTTGTTTTAAGATGATCTTCAAATACTTGGCTAAGTGTTAAACTAGTATTATTGTTAAACTGTGATGGCAACGTGTCAAATGGATCTGTTTTAAATCCACTGATAATTTTATTATTAGTTGCACTGATATCAATAACTTCATCACCAGGTATATCATAAACTGTACCAGGACTAAACTTGATAGATTGTGGATTACTTCTCACTAAATCAGGAGATAGTTCAACTTCGATTGGATCACGTTTTTTCTTATCACCGTAATCACCCATACGGATCATCCACTCTTCACTTACCAAATGACTTGGTACTGTAGCAAACAGATTCTTGTTTTTCAAGAAACTATCAATAGTATGTTTGGTACCTTTATAATTACGTAAGCCTTTGCCAAATTCATAAGCAGTGTTATCTTCTACAAATGTATTTGTCAAGTATGTAGGCTGACTGTAGCCAACATTAAATCTACTTGTTTGTCTTGTAAGTTTGCTCAGTGCTTTACTCTGGCTGTTAACATAATCACGTTCAATTTCACGTACACTTGATTCCAAGTTTTTAACAATACCAGCAGTACGCACCAAATACCCAGGTGCTTCAATTTTACCATTCCAATTGCGTGTTCTTTCGCCTTCCAGTTTGATTCTGTTTTGTGCAATACCCAACACTGGATCAAAAATTAAGTCATTAAATTGTGTAACATTGCTGAAACTAATCACATGCTCATACTCAACAACATTAACTCTTAACCCATAAATTTGTGTTCCATCTTTTTTGCTAAACTCTGTACTGGTGTCACTGCGAAGTATAAGCATATCTTTACTTGATACACTGTTGTTGTCACTGTCAATAATATTACTAGTGCCGTCATAAATTACACTGGTATTTTCTACAAAACCAATAGTGCCTTGCTCAAAAACAATACTGTTATCGTAACCATTAACGGTAAACTCGTCACCGTCATCTGCACTTAAACTCCACTCTACAACACGTTTAGCGTCACTTCTCCAGCTTTCACTTACACGGAAGCCTTGCTGCTCATAGTACTCGCCTAAACCTAATAGGAAGTTATACAAGTCTTGACGCTTGCTGAATACAGTACCATAACTTATAGTTTCTTGTGTGTTACTGTATTTTAAATATCTAGCAATAGATAAGTTGCCAACTTCTTCTTTTACTGTTGTACCGCCTTTGCTTGGCAGTACGTGTGTAAATGTACGATTATTTTGATTAAATCCAGTTACAGTATACTTGCCACTGTCTTTAGATACTTTAACACCACTATAAAAAATACTCTTTACAGGTGCACTTTTGTTTAGTACAATACTGTAGTCTTGACTTGGGATACTAACTCTACCGTTCTGATAACTACTGTCAATACTAACTTCAAGTATATTACTGTCAGTATAACCACCAACGTGTAACATCATTTGTGCTTTGGTTTTGTTAAGCATTGTAGTAATGTCATCGCTGTGTACACCGTAATCAGTTGCCCATTCTACAATAACATTGTTAAGTCCAAGTATTGTTTCTTTAACACCATCATTTACTAGCCCTTTGATTTCAGCGCCACCGCTACCTAACGGGCCTGATACACTGCTGGTAATATCAAAATTATAACCTTCACCTGGATCAAGTATACTAGCAGCAACTACGCTGCCACCAGATACACGTAGTGCAACTTGTGCAGGCTTGATATAATTAGATGTAAATTCAACAATGCTACTGTTATTGTAACCAGTACCACCTGAAATAATTTCCAACTCATCAATGATGCCATCTTGGAATTCTCTCAAATGTATTTTACTGTTGCTGACTAAACTGTTAATTGTTCTTTCTTCAGTGTAAAATAGTTGTTTGTATTTTGTAGCAAGAGCTGTGTTTTCACTAATGTAGTTCATTTTCCAGAACGTTTCGTGTGCTTTAAACGGCTTTAGCGTCATTGCTAAATCAACTAATGCAAACTGGCAATCACTAGTACGTCTCCAGGCATCTTCATAAGGTCCCCAGTCACCAAACTCAAAGTTCTTGCTTGCGTTGATAGCACTTGGTGCTGTTACTACGTTTGCTGTTACAGGATCATTCAGTGTGCCTGTTGTAGTAACCAGTGTGTTATTATTAAAGTCATAATTTTTGTATGCAAAATTAATGTCATATGTATTGGTAATTGGATTAACTAGACCAGAGTCCAGTGCTGCAATTAGTGCTGCTCGCTTTGTAGGATCTGTCCAGCTGTAATATGTATCCCACCAAGCAGGCTTTGTATTATGTCCAAGCATTCTCCAAGGCCACCAGTCTGGTCTGTCTGATTTAAAGTAGTAGAAGTAAATACCTCTCCAACCACCAATGCCTGGTCCAACACTGCTATAGTTCCAGGTAAATTTATCATTTACGTCATAATAACTTGCATCATTAAACCCATTTACATTGTTCTTTTCTGCCCAGCGATTATACCAATCATCAAGTATTACACGAGTATCATTCCAGTCTTGTGAAATATTATTAATATGTGGATTAGGTAACAGTGATGACAAATTGTAAACATTTTCATGTTCGCTAACCAAGTTGTTGTAAATTCTTAGGTCTAAATCTAATAACGCCGCAGCAACAACATCAAAGTCAGAACTATAAGGATCATAAAACTCTGTACCAGTACATTCATAGCTACTTCCGTCATGCATGTACAGTATGTTACCACGAATTTCAACAGTGTGTGCTTTTTCGAAACCCAACTTAACTGTGCTTGGTGGAACAAAACTGTTATTGTCTGTTTTATACCAATTTACCTTTAACTGTGCAGGCGTACTGCTACCATCTAATGTTGGTGTAAAGTTAAGTGTTAAAATATCAACACTAACTGTATAGTCAACATCACGTTCTAGTGGTCTCCAGACATAACGTGTACCATTATAATCATAAACCCAAACTTGAATATGGTTTTGGATATCTTTAATCTTATTAAGGCTGTTAGACAACGTAAAGATATTGGTAGTATTGTCAACATAGAAGCTGTCTTCATAATAGTTGTCATAATATAGCATATCACTTTTTGCATATTTAAAAGTGCTATTTTTACCAATATTGATCTGTCTTAGTGCTTCATTAACAAGCTCACGTACTGTTTTATCACTTTCAGTTTTCCACAATTGTCTTATTTTATTAATGAAGTATGTTTTAAAGTTTGCATAATCTCTAGCAACACTTACTAATCCATTGAATGGATTTGTTGTATTACTGTTGATTAACTGTGCTAGTTTAGCGACACTGTATGGCTGCTTTCTGATTGTACCACCATAATAATGATTACGTGGTATTTGTCCATAATTGTTATTACCAAATACGTTACCATCAAAACCAGGCATACCTAACAATTGATTTTCCAGGTGGTTAAACAAGTTACTAAAACTTACAACGTCAACCACGTCATTGGTTGGGTTGTATTTCATACCTGGCGAAACATCATAAATGTCGTTTACTACTTTTTCATTTGCAACATAGCTGATTTCAATTACATCATTTTCTTTTACATTTGTAAATGTAATAATATTTGATGCTAATGTGTAGTCAGTATCTTGTACACGAGTGCCATTTTTATAAACTAACAATGTATTTTGGTTGTTGTCGTTTAGGAATATTCTACCATTAATAGTGTTGTCTGTTGTGTTTCTATAATAAACTGTGCTGTAGGCATAACTGGGATCAATAACAACAGTACTGTCAATACCAGTTACAGTTACAGAAATATTTACAGTAGTGCCGTATGGATCTACAAATTCTAATCCATGTGCAACTGCATTTTTAATTGTGTATGATTCGCCAGGAACAAATACCAAACTTGGATTTCTGTCTCCAATAGTATCAATATTAGTATAACTTTCAATCATCCAGTCATATTTTCCATTGACTAAACTAACAGCATATGTTTTACTGCGATCATATGCACTACTGTCTATTTTTACATTCAGTGTAGCAGCATCAGTTTCTACAATATGTGTTTTTAATAGACGTGTGCGTTGGCCGCCAGCAATTGGTGCCCAGCAATTGTCATATTCCTGTGTATCTTTTTTATAGTAGTAATAGTCGCCTGAAATTTCTCTAGCATTTTCACTACCGACATCAAGATTATATCTTTTACTGCCAAGAGTAAAGTGGAATTCAAGATCATTATTATTATTTTGACTGTTGTATTTTGGAGCAAAGCCCAACTCTGGATCAAATACACCAGCACTGTTGTGAATGTATTCAAAAATAGGATCACCGTCAAAATCATTGTCAACAAAATTATTAGGGGAAATTTCCAAGCCTTCATTGTTGTACAACATAAACAGTGGGCTTTGACCACGATATGTTTTTTGCTGTCCTCTTGTCCAGCTACCTCCCCAATATAGTTCACTACCGTTATCGGCATCAAGAGTAGCGTGAATAGCAAGTACTTTATCTCCATTGGAGAACGTACTATTGTTTTCAACTTCAGTTAAAATAAGTGAACCAATACTTGCTCCACTTACTTCATAAATGTTGTTGCTGTAACTGCCAGCATTTAAAAATAAAACTCTGTCACCATCTACTAGTGCTACATCGTTATTGGTATAAGATGCCTGATTAATAATTTGTGTCGTTGGATCAGTAACATCAGTAATAAGGTGTTGTACATCTGCAATAGGTGTTGTACCAAAGTTAAATAACTCAATATCTTTTTCAAATTCAATAATTGGCCTAACAGCACGATTTTCTGTAGTCAAGTAATCAGTTACTTCTAGTTCAGCATATGCAATTGTTTCCAGCAATGCTGTTTCACTTACCCACTGGTTACAACGTGCCCAGGCATTTCTATCTGTTGCATTGCGTTCCATTACAACATATTCTTTAATGATGTTCTTAAGCTCACTGTAATCCCAGAGTGTACTATCCCATGCCTCTTGACTCCAACCACTTGGTAGTCTTGGAGTATACGGCATTGTGTGATTGTATTCTACATCACCGTTACTGTTAACTGCTAGTACAAGTTCAATGTTTTTAGTACCAACACCACATACAAAGTAAATGTTGTCAACTGCATAATCTCCACTGGTACTGGAAACATTACTGCCAGTAAACTGCACTCGCATACCATTGTAGAAAGTTAATGTTTTACCATTTGATAGTACGGGAGTAGTATAGTTGCTGAGATCTATAATTCTATCAATATTAATTGGATCACTGCTGGTAGGATTAATAACACAGATAGGTGCATCATCTTGCATCCAGTAATATTTTGTAAAGTTTACAAACATATCAATATTAATTGGCAATGCAAGTACTTGTGATGGATCACTGGTCACTGCGTCTATGTTGCTTACATCTACACCATGACGTTCTAAATTGTTTAGTAAACTGATGTATGTATTAACACTGGTTGCAGTGTCACCTTCAGTAACAGCAATACCAGGCGCAAACTGATAGTTTACCCTGTTTGCACTGTGCTCTGGATTATAAACATCACTACCTGGCTGATAACTTTTACCACTAATACGTCCCCAGTACGTGTTAATTGTTTCTGTACTGCCACTACTTAAAAGTTGATCAAGTGTACTGTCTAAGAATCTTTTATTTGTTTCAGTTTGGAAAATATTAGGCAACAAGTCACTTGCTGGTCTTTTTCCAACATCAATATTCTGCGCACCTGATTGTGTGTAGTTAGGAATGTCTTTAGGATTTGGTGTATAATCAGCCATTATTAATTTTATCCTTTGGTATTAAATCTGTGAACGCAGGTTCGTACCTGTAAAGTTATCCACAATTTCTATATCATTTAGATCTGCATCTGGTATAAACAGTTCATCTGTATTTGGCGTAACCTGGAAAAGGTTACCAAAAGCACTGTTTTCTTCTGTTGGAACGATTGCAATACTGCTTACAATACCTAGTAGTTGATTATGTACATACGCTGCTAGCTCTGTAAAGTAGAACGTTTCACCAAAGTCCCAGTTATCAATATTAAAGAACTCGTTGATTGCTGTTAGCACACGGCTTTTAATTTGACTGTCACTTAAACTTGTACCAGCAACTTTAATTACACGGAATTTTGCTTGTAAGTTTTCGTCTGCTGTTGAACCAAACAATGATTTATATTTTGCACTGCGATAAATGATGCTGTCACTCATGCTTTTCTTACTGTCTAAATTAGCAAACTGCATACTTAGTTCATCACTGCTTGGTGACAATGGTTTATTTTTACTGCTTCTATCGTTAACAATCCAGTCTCTATACTGCGTATCATAGTTTTGTGTTAACACAAATACATCTACAATATTAGTAATTGCTGGGTCAATACGGTTTGTTAATTCTGCTACTCTTCTCCACTGGAAGTCAATATTAGCTCTACCTGTGACACTAGGAGTAACATCTGGATCGTACACTGTATAACTAAATCCATCTTCAGTTACTGAACCTAGACCAATTTGTGAACTTCCTACAATGTTCTGGAATGCCAGTGGATTGTCTGGATATAGATCGTTATTAAGATCGCTTAGTGTAACAATCACTTTTCTATCATCCGTATAGCCATCTGTAGTGCTGAAATACTTATATGCAAAGAAGTTTGTATCTTCGCCAATTGGATATAGTCCAGTTACTGGGTCACTATTAGTTCCAAAAATTCTAATTCTGTCACGTTCAGGCTTGTTAGTTTCACTATTAAATTTATAACTATCATTCTGATTAAAGAATTGAATATTATTTTCACTGCCAAATACTATTCTAAACTTTCTGTAACGGAATAGCATTTTATTTTGTGGGAAACTAACATGAATAATCCAACTGTCATCCAAGTTGTTACTGCTGGTATTACCAGCATATGTTAAATCAATATCAGTATTGATAGTTGTAGGTAAGTCTTTTTCAAGAATAACTTTCCACTTGCCCTGATCACTATCAAAACGCACACCAAATGGATTACCTGCACTAAGTGCTTGTATAATATTATTTGTTTCGTTGTTGTCAAACTTTGTATTATATGCTGGGAAGATTCTAGTTAGTTTTGCATTATTACTGATAACTTTACTCAGTGCAACTGCACCGTTTCCTTTTGTATCTAAACCAAGCGGGTTACCACTTAAATCATCAACACCTAGCCCGTCTTGATATAGTCGTGTAACTCTTGCCCATACACGTTTTGTAGGCTGTGCTGTAGCACGGATGATAGCACCTGCACCACTGCCGCCCACTGTTACTGTAACTGGGTTAGTATACCCAGCACCACCGTTAGTAATGCGTACAGCAACAATTTGTCCATTTTGTACAATTGCTTCTGCATCAGCATTATACCCATTACCAGTGATAGTAATTTGTGGTGGGAAATTATCATTATATCCGCTGCCACCGCTTAATACTTGTAAAAAGTCACCAACTTCACCAATTGCACCATCAACGTAAGGAGGCTCAATAAATTCAATAATACTTCCTACTTTAACGTTACTTAATAGTGTGCTTGCAGCAAGTCCTGCTTTTTGAATTACACCACTGCTATCAGTGATATAACCTGTACTGCTTTTGCTGTTTTTGTTTACCTGGTTAAAGTAAAATGTACTTGTTACATTAATAACATCATAATTCTGATAGAACATGTTCATTACTTCAGGATTATAAATTACATCTGAAATATATTTTTCAAATATTTGATTTGTTGTAAGTGTAGTAGGTACAGACAAACTTTGTCTATCAATTACACTGTTACTGTACAAATATCCATCATCAGTGATCATGTTAACATTTTGGTATGTTGCAGTTGGATCATTAATATCAATAAAGCGGCTGTGTCCACTATGTGTACGGTTTACACTTTTAATTTTACGAATATTTTCACCAGCAGTTAGTGGATAAATGTTATAGTCTTCATTTGTAATCATGCGGTCCTGTGTTGCAAACACACGGCCAGCATTTTCTTTAATGCTCGTTACAGTTTCACGGCTGCTGGCATTAGTAACACTTTCTTCTAACTCTGCACTCATTGTTGCACGGTAAACGTTGCCGTCTGCCGCGGTATAATCAAATACAAACTTAACACTACCTACATCATCTGGATTTAGAACATAAGTTAAGTTTAAACTGTTGCGATACCAAACACGCAACACACCACGTGGAATATCTGCAAAAATACCATCACCAAACTGAATTGCAACATTGTCGTTGTCTAGTGTTTTAACACTAAACAAGTTACGGTTATCATTAAATGCATTGTAGATAGCATTTGTACCAGTTGTACTATCAATTTTAGTCCAGTTATTAATTACTGCACCAGTGGTGTCAACATTTTGTACCCATACGTCATTATTGTTTACATTAGTACTGTTTAAATCCAATAACAAACTTGTGATAGCACTGTCTGCATTGTAATCACTGTATGTTAGTGTACCCTGTTTAAACTGTACAAAAAATCCAGTATTAGCACTGCCAATACCCTGATTGTCATTTTTATAAATTAAGTTTAAGTTTCTACC
>Ga0255782_10001356_pt1 | contig 21291 bp, 17 predicted proteins | sample 101ome_26_FD_179980 | JGI IMG/M metagenome (GOLD analysis project Ga0255782, IMG submission 179980) | Coastal salt marsh microbial communities from the Groves Creek Marsh, Skidaway Island, Georgia - 101408AT metaG (version 2) | ecosystem: Environmental > Aquatic > Marine > Intertidal zone >...
AGCGCTTGTTGCCCGTCGCTCGAGGCGACACCTACCTGCCGTTGCTTCAAGGCAAAATCCTCGGCAACCTGTTCTTTGAGCCAAGCACGCGCACCCGTATGTCCTTTGAGACCGCCATGAAGCGCTTGGGTGGCGATGTGGTGAACCTTGGCGATGTCAAGACGTCATCGGTCGTGAAAGGCGAGACCCTGTACGACACCATCCAGATGGTCGACGGTTACACCGACATCATCGCCATGCGGCACCCTCGGCAAGGCGCAGCCCAATACGCACAGGATTCGGCGCGTGTCCCGGTGCTCAACGGCGGCGACGGTGCTGGGCATCACCCCACGCAAACCATGCTTGACCTGTTCACCATTCGCCAAGCTCACGGTGCGCTCGAGGGCCTCAAGGTGGTGCTGGCCGGTGATTTGAGGTATGGACGCACCGTTCACTCGTTGAGCCACGCGCTGACTCGCTTCGGGTGTGAACTCGTGCTCGCCAGCCCCAGCCTATTGCGGATGCCGCGAGAAATCGTCGACGATTTGACGGCTCACGGCGCCACCGTCACGGAAACCGAAGACCTGTTGGGTTCCATCAACGAGGCGGACGTGGTCTACATGACCCGCATCCAGAAGGAGCGGTTCGCTGATGAGGACGAATACACCAAGGTGGCCGGTGCATACAAACTGCATGCGAACAACCTCGAGGGCGCCAAGGCATCGATGATCATCATGCACCCACTCCCAAGGGTGGACGAAATCCATCCTTCGGTCGATGGGACACGCCACGCTCGCTACTTTGAACAGGCCTTCAACGGGGTTGTCGCACGCATGGCCCTGCTGTGTCGGCTGCTGGGCGTTTCAGTTCCAGCCGATGTGCCGCAAGGGGGTGAAGCCTGATGAGTCAAGAGCACAACATGCGAAGGGTCACGGCGATCCGCAACGGCACGGTGATCGACCACATCCCCTCGGGCCAAGGCATGAAAGTTCTGGAAATGTTGGGCGTCCAATCCTCCACCACCGTGCCGGTGTCGATGGTGATGAACGTCCCATCGAAGAAAATGGGCACCAAGGACATCATCAAAGTCGAAGACCGGGAATTGAATCAGGACGAGTTGAACCGCCTCGCCTTGGTCGCTCCCGAAGCGCACGTGGCCATCATTCGAGCCTACAGCGTCGCCGAGAAGCTGACCATCAACTTGGGTGATGAGGTCGTCAATGTCGCCCGATGCACGTTCTCAAACTGCATCACCACCAACCCTAGGGAGCCGTTGCCCCATCGTTTGAAGGTCAGGGGAACCGAACCTTTGGACCTTCGATGCCATTACTGCGGCCGACCCCAGGATTTGGACGATTTGGTTCACAATCTGCTGTGACGGCCGAAATGAACAGAGGTGGATTCAGACCGCTTTGTCATCGATACCAAGCAAATCGCGCATGTCGCATGCCTTGCACTGCGAACCTGAGGTGATGCTGCCACACCGGGGGCACGAGACGGGTGGAGGCGTTTGGTGACCCACACCGCCCGAAGCCACCGCTCGGTCGCGCAGCGCCTTGACTTGGTCAGCCATTTTTACCAAACCGTGCCGAGTGCCGGGCACGTCCGCTTCCATGTTGGCCACCATTTCCCTGTGACGCCACCGCAGGGCGCCGCGGGCGTTGGGGCATTCTTCGTGGTGCAACGGCAACGTTCGATGAAGTGCGTAGAGGTGGATTTCCTGCTCGGGAACCCAACGAAGCGGTACGATGCGGGGGGCCAACCCCTCGACCGGTGTCGACGTGTGTGGGGCAAGGCGCAACGTGCGTTCCAGATCGCCGTTGGTCACGTTCATCAGAACGGTTTGCGCCATGTCATCGAGGTTGTGACCCAGCGCCACCACATCGGCACCGACCCGTTGGGCGAGGTGATTGATGCCTTGACGCCGGAAGACGCCGCAATAGGCGCACGCCATGCGCGGCGCATTCTTGTCCTTCGCCAGGACGGTTGGCAAACGCTCGACGACACGATCCATTTCGACGAAGGACAACTCGGGGTAACTCACCACCTCGTGACGCACCCCCAACCGGTCGCAAAGCTCCTTGGCGCACTGGATGGACGGGGGGCGATAACCTTCGATGCCCTCGTCCACGGTACCTGCAACGATGGTCACGTCCCTGCGCTGACCCAACAATTCCACAAGGACGTCCAGCAGCACAGCGGAGTCCTTGCCTCCAGAAACGGCCACCAGCACGGTGGTATGTGCGCCTTTTTCCAACGGCAGCTGCTGTCGTAACTCCTTGCTGATCTTCTTACGAACCGACTTGGCAAGGTGCTTGCTGCACAGGATTCGGCCCGAATAGGCTTGTTCAACCACAGCAGGGCGGTCACAAGCATCGCAGGATGGGACGGAGAAAGCGACGCCTTCGCTGTCGTCCACCATGGTGATGCGAACGAGGAGAAGGGTTTGAAACCACCCCCTTTTCCATGAATGTCCTTGATGTATTTTCCAATTACAAAATCAAATTTTATATTGAAAATTTAGATGTGATGCGCGAAGGAATGAATCGCTTGGAAATTTGGCTTGGCGGTGGCTTGACAGTGAGCGATTTCAAGGGCAGGCTCGCGTGAATTTCAGTTGGAATTTCCACACGACCCTGCAAATCGCCTGATTTGGCTAACCAAGCGGTAAACTTCTTGAAGCCTACAGCAGTGTGGTGACTCTTGAGCCACCATGCTGAACCGTGTGTTGACCGCCCTCATGGATCGTGAATCGCTTCGGCAAGTGGCGATGATCGACGACATGGGTCGGTTGCTGGCCGGCGTGACCGAACCCGGCCAGGCACCCGAGGCGCTTGATCAGATACCGCTGCTCGTCACCGCACTCGAAGCGCAGCAACACCTTGGCTTGGGCGAGCTCCATGAAATCTGGACCGAAGGTGAGGAGCGAACCTTGCTCGACCTGATCACGCCCTACAGGGTGCTGATTCTCCAAGGCCAACAGGGTCGTTTGGGTCGATGGCGACACACCGTCGATCACCTTCGCTCAGCGCTCGCACACGCCCGAATCTCAGAGGTGAATCAGCATGTTTGAACTCCCGCAAGGTCAACCGTTTGAAGACGACGTTACGCTTGAGGATGGCACCTTGTTGCCGTTCGCTCACGGGGCCATCACCACCACGGTGGGTCGACGGAAAACCCCCAGCGGCCACCGTTTGGTGCGAGGTGGCAAGCCCGTGGCCTGGATGGCGAAGAATGCCAACGGTGACCTGTTGGGGGGCCTCGAAGCGCGGCTCGAATTGGAACGTCTTGAGCGCGAATCCAACACCAAGTGGACGGCCACCGTCTACACCATCCGAGGATTGGGCGAAGTGGCGGATGCCGTTCCGGAAGCGTTTGAGCACCAAGCAGACCGCCAAGGACTGGGAGCACGCGTCAACCATGTTGAACGCTTGCTCGCAAGAGACCTCTCATCGGTGGTCGAGCAGTTGGCCGCTCACGTCACGGTCCGCGGTGCACTGGCCATGGACGGAGGCTTGCTCATCGATCATGCCGGCGACCTGCCCGGTCTCGGAGAGGCTGAAGCCGTGTGCGCCCACCTCCACGATTTGCTCAGCGGCATGAACGCCGAATCCCTGACCAACGAATTGGGGCTGCACGGCCAGGGCCACATCACGTTGCACAGCGACAAAGGCTCCCTGCTGTTGGCCCAGAGCGGTACGATAGCACTGGCAGCATGGACCGAGAAGGACGCCAACCACGCTCGACTCCTCTCCGGGGCATCCTTGGCGTTGGAAGGTGAGTTGGGTGCGGCCGGGCATGGGGGGGCCGCGTTGCCCGAGGGGTTCACTCTGCGCGAGGGCAAGGGCGGTCCGGATGCTGTGATCTCCATGCTCAAAGCTGCCATGGACGAATCCGTAACCGGCCACGTCCAAGCAGGCGCATCGAGCAAGGCCGTTTCCATGGTGCTCGATCGGGGCGTTCCTGTCGCGTGCTGGGCGACGTCCACGGAAAGCATGGACGAGGCCATGCGGATGTTCACCGACCCAAAACGGAAGCTCAAGTTGATTCGTTTCCCCTCCGGAACCATCGTTTCGCCTCAATCCGGCACCGTGGAGGGGTTCACCTTGGCGGGTTTCTGCAAGGACCTGGCCACCGTCCGCACCCGTTCAGAGGCGAGGCAAACCACCCTCACGGCGATGTTGAACGAGGCGTTTGGATTCGAAATGGGCCTTCAAGAACTCAAATCAGCCCGAGCCAAAATGGCCTTCGTTTCGTCGGGGGCTGATGTGGCAGAACCCCTCCCCGTGATGAAGGAACAGGCCGTTGCGGCCATGGACGCTGGGTTGCGTCGGCGGCTCGAACAGTCACAGCAACGCGAAGATGCCCTCACCCGGGAGAAGGCCAAACTTGAACGGAAGGTGGCTCAACTTGACCAGCAACGCCACGCAGCCGACATCGTGGCAAGGGAAGCCACGGAAACCCGGCAGGAACACACCCTCGCCCTCGAAGAAGCCAACGCATCCCTCAACCGCATGCAGGTTGACTTGGCACAGTCACGAGCCGTGGCTGAAGAAGCAGATGCCCGCGCCGAGCGGCTGATGCGACGGGTCAACGAACTCGAGCACCAAGTCAGCGAACGAGCAGCAGAACTGGCCAAGGCCCTCGGCGAATCCTCGTCGAGTGCAGCCCTTCACAACACCATCACCGACCTGTCCTTGAAGGAAGCCGAGTTGAAAGCCAACCTTGACGAGGGGAGCCAGCGCCTGGCCAATGTCCGGCAGCAAAGCGACGACGAAGAGCGTCGTTTGCGTGTGCTGACCGAGCAGGTGAGCACGGCCCGGGAGCGACATGCCCGGGTGCAGGCCGACCTTCTGTCGTTGCAGGAACAAGTCCACCTTCAACAGGTGGAACTTGAGGCATCGAAGTCGGAGGTCAAGATGGCGCAAACCCGCTTGGACGAGGACCGTGAACGCCGATCGGAAGAGGAGGCTCGTCGCGCCCACGTTCAGGCTGAACTTCGTGAATTGATGGACGAACGTCGTGTGCTGCTTCGGGAATTGGGCGACTTGGGCGCCCGTCGAGGGCATGCTGAGGCTGAGTTGTCGTCCTTGGTGAACAAAGCCACCGTTCTCGCCGAAGCGCATGAGGAAGCCTTGGCGGACATCAAAGAGGCCGAGCGCCTTCGTGCTCGATTGGCAGAAGAACCCTTGGCCCAAGCCTTGCTCAACGACAACGCCACCTTCGAGGGGTTGGGTCCTGTGCTCAACCGCCTGGAGCACGCCCGAACCTTGGGCTATTCGGTGACGATGCTCGACCGCGCCGTTGAACGTTCGCTGCAGGTCATCCAGTCCACGGTGGACCATGTTGCCTCGACACCTCGCCACCTTCTTTCCAGTGAGGTCATGACCCTGTTGGAACGTCAGGTCCCCCAAACCGCGGGTGCGGTACGGGGCTTGGCACGGTGGTCCGTCCAGCAACGGCTTGAACACCAACTCGGTGAAACGGTCAATCAAGTGGTTCTGGACCTCGAGCATTTGCTGGAGGATTTCGATCGGTCGATCACGATGCTTCGGCGGATCCGGCACGTGTTGGAACAAGTGCAACGACTTGGCGCTCCAGAGCATGAGGTTCGCGCCCTGCTGGCGAACTGCCAGCGGCCCGAAGCACTGCCATCGTTGGCGCAAGGCACCCGCCGCCTGATTCAAGTGGCCCTGGACGACATTTACCTCGAAGCCGACCAGCGCAACGCCGGCGAAGCCATGGCGCTGGAGGAAACCGCCAAGGTTCTCGAAGAATTGATCTCGCAAATCGACGCCTCGGGTTTGGCCGACGGCATCCCGCAAGGCCATCTTTGGGACTTCCAGCGGGATGGATTGTTGCCCTTTGAACGGGAATCCATTCCCGAGACCCAACGATTACCGGTCACAGCAAGCATGCTGGAGGATTTGGAGCCGCACCTGTTGGCTGAAGATCACCTTGAGGTGGCCGCAACGGTGGCCTCGTCCGACGTTGACGATGAGGGTTGGTCATCACTTCCACCGCCGCCGTTGGACGAAAGCCCGGCCGGATCACCATCACCAACACCTCTCGAACCCACCCCTGAAGTCATGGCGAGCCCTGAAGACGAACGGGCTTCGTTGGAAGCCGAGTTGGCAAGGATCGATGCAGCATGGAGTCATCGCGAAGCCAACCCCTCACCGTTGACCAACGCCAAGGATGTTGCCTTGACCGATCTCGAAGCTCGCTTGTCGGAACTTGAATTCTGAGCGTGGTTCCCATGGCCACCCCTGAGACCTTGATGGGACGTGAAGAACGGCTCGGTCCCGCAGCACCGCTGTGGTTGGAACGCGTCCTGTTGGCGCTCGTGGTGATAGGGGTCGTCTTGGCTGGTCCAACGGTGCACAACGCCCTCGGCACCGGCTGGGGGTGGGGCATCGTGGCCTACGTCAGCCTTGCGCTGGGGCTGTTGGGCGTGTCCGAGTCGATCGGGCGTTGGCTCCAACGTCGCCTCAAAGCTGACTGAAATCCTTCGTCGGCGGTTCGACTTGAACCGGAGCCAAACGGGATTGGACAAAACCAATCACTCGCTGCCATGGGATGAAAAAGCGGAGCAGGGCCATCATCCCAAGGAACAGCAGCGCCGAGATCACCAGGCCGTAGGTGAGGGTCAATTCAATCGATTCCGATACTTGACTCGCCCATTGGCTTCCGGTCGTGTCCGAGACCAGGGTCAGCAGCACCTTATGGAACCCGAGTGCCATCATGGTAGCGGCTCCAGTGAACCCGAGGAACAGGAAGGTATGGCGAAGGTGGGTGTTGAGCACGTTGTCCATTTGTCGAACGTATTCAGGGTCACGCTTGCATGACTCGGGAAGACGGAACGCGTATTCCAGGTTTCGAATCACGCCGTAGGCTGCTTCCTGGAACACCATGATGAGAATGGCGATCATGATGAGACTGAACTGCTCTTGGGTCACCAGTTTGAGCCCGAGGAACCCAATGGTCGGGTTGGACGATTGACTTTCGAGCGTGGTCAAGGCGCCACCGTAGTCACCCAATTGGCCTCGAATCAGCGGAAAGGTCAGGAGCGCATGGATACCCAGGAACAACAGCGTGAACCCGATGGACCAAGCGATGGAACGGCGGGACAGCCCCCAAATGCCGCGTGTGCCCATAATCACCGGCAGGAGGTAAATGAAGAGGATCATCAGCGAGAGAATCATCAACAACGGCCACTGCAAGGTCTCAAGTTCGGAATCCGTCGGCAAACGAAGGTCAAACGTGAACAGCATGCCCGCCAACCAGGACACCACGAGCCGTCCGATGAGCAGCACCATCAAGCCAACAATGAAGCCCAACTTCAGTCGCTGTTGGACTTTCGGCGATTGGAAGGCGATGAAGGCCATGACACCGCCCAGCCCAACGCCCAGCACCAGCGGAACCACAAATCGACCCATTCCCGAACGGCCCTCGCCCGTGAGCCAATCGCCGATGGGCAGTTGGTCGGCGATGAGCAATTCGATGGTGTCAAACACGATGGTGTGGTCGATGGATTCAACCACGTAGGTGGACACAACTTCGAGGTACATGGCAACGAGCGCCACGGTGGCCAGCACCTGAAGCGCCAAAATTTGCCATTGACGGCGCAGATTCTTCAGATGCAAGGTTCGCGGCCGAGCGCTGCCTTCCAACAGCACATCGGATTGCAAACCAACCTCGCCTGCCATCTCAGTACCCCCTCACTTGCATCAATGCCTGAGACAAATCCATGTCGGGCATCCAATCGATGACCTGCGCCCCCGATCCGGCCAGGGTGGTCAGACGGTTTTGTCGCTCGAGCTTCAACACCTCATACGACATTCGAGGAATGCGACTGACCAGCCGCTCAAAGTCCACACTGGATGGCGACAGCACGGTGACTTCATGGCCTCGTCCAACAAGGTCGCGTACCGCTGCCGGGACCGTCCCGTCCCCTTCACAGGAGGAAATGATGAACACCGGGCTGCCGCGACTGAATCGGCCGCTGAGGGAATTGGTCACGGCTTGCAGAGGCATGGCGCCCTTGGGGGTCACGCCAGCAAGGGCGCTGAGGATCTTGAAGTACTGCTTGTCACCGGTGTCCGGCGGCAGATAGGCGAGTTTTTCGTCGTAGATGGCCAGCGCCACCGAATCGCGCCGCTTGAGGAAGAACGCCGCAAGACTGGCGGCCGATACCGTTCCCATCTCAAGCGGGTTCTTGAGGACCGTACCGATGCGAGCCAGATCTCGGCTGTCAAGAATAAGGTACAGATCGGTGACAGCGTCTCGGCACTTTTCGTTGACCATCAAATCGCCCGTTCGAGCGTAGGCCTTCCAATTGATGTTTTTGAACGGGTCACCGGGAACATACTCTCGAAGCGAGTAAAATTCCGACCCTTGACCGGGTGTTCGCAAGGTGGTGGCACCGGTGTACATCTTCGGCGTGCGGCTGCGCAAAATCGCTTCCTCCACGTTCTTGATTTGGGGGAAGATGACGATGTCGCTGTGGTGGTTGACGAACATTTCCTCGACACCGAGGTTGAACGTATTGCGGGCACGCAACGATACGGGACCGATGGAATAGTGGCCCCGCAAGGGGCAGCGGAGCACGTAGCGGATGCGAGCGCTCTCACCGGGCTTGAGGTTCAACTGCATTTGATTGAGCCCGCTGCGCAACTTCATTTCGTGGGGGATGTTGTCGTAGACGTCCAGCATCTGGGTCTTTCGATTGCTTCGGTTCGTCACCAACAACTCGACATACAAATCGTCGCCCTTGTAGAGGTTATCAGCCGAGAGGGTGCGTTGGACTTCGACTTCACCGTGGCCTGAAATCCACGAGTTGACGACGATGAAGGCCACCAGCGTGAGCCCCAAGATCATCATCTGCTGGTTGGAGATCATCATCCCGATGAGCACCAGCGCAATCCCGCCAGTGAAGGAGAAAGCTGCCTTACGCGTCCACACGGTACCACCTCAGCTGCGCCCCCACGCTTTGATGCGTTTTACAAGGGCCACGGTTTGCTCCAAACTGTAGCGTCCGCTGGTGTCCACAGCGAACTTGGAGAGCACGGGGTCGTTGATCATCGAGACGAGTTCGTTGGCCCGCATGTTCTGGAATTCTTCGCGCGTCAGCCCGTTTTGATTGCGGACCTTGGACAGGAAGACCTGCCGGATTTTGTCCACCTTGGCGTAGTAAGCATACCGATTTGCGTCGCCAAAACCGTAGTAGATGATGCTGAAGACGTGCCGCCAAGGTTCGGGGTCGCGCTTTCGAATGAGGACCGCTTCAAAGACGATGAAGAGGATGAGGAACAGCAGCAACATGGCCAACCCTTCACCGGTGAAGTACACCAGCAGGAAGTACACCGTGTTGTAGGAATCGGCGGCCAGAGCGCTCTGCGGGTGCCGTGATTCGTCAAAAATCACCATGGCATTTGCAGCGGGTTGACCCGCCTCCTCCGGAACCTCGCTCATCAAGGCCTCTGCAATGAAATCGAGGGCCCATTTCCGGTTGTCGTTGGCGGGCATTTGGGTGTCGGTTGGTCCGTATTCACCATCGTTGAACCCTTCGTAGTCGTACATGGCGTTGATCAACGCCGACCCGTCGGAGATGAACACAACACGCCCGCCGTCGGTTGGCGAGCAGCTGGCGCGAGCGCAGACCTCGATGCTGAGGTTGAATTGACCCCAACGGTCGGGTGTTTCCGGTGTGATTTCATTGCCAACCCAAATTTCACCGTCACCGTTGACGTCGACCGTAGCTTCGTTGCTCGTGATGGCACGCACGGACACCTCTGGAAGGGGGCCACGGACTCCGGGTATGACCTCTAGACCGGTGATGTTGTTGACCAACATTTGGTAGCTGGCGTTGAACGCCAGCGTGCCCGCCTCCAGGTGGTGAGCACACAAGCCTGCTTCCTGTTCAGTCAGTTGTTGGCCGTTCAAAGCTGCGCACGGGTGGCTTCCGGCGCTGTTGGTGTTCGCCCATCGCTCGTGCGAGGTCAGTGTGGTCGGGTCAAGTTCCGTGCCGTTCATCCCGCACGGGCTGGCTTGCATGCACATCCAGATGTAGTTGTAATCCAGGCTGGCCGCATAAGTGGTGTCGAACACCTGTTCACCGGTGTAGCGGATCCCAAACGCTTCGGCAACCGTGCTCCCAAACCCGTAATCCTCGAGCACCAAAGCGGTACCACCTGCCTCGACGAATTCGACAATGGCGTTGATCTCGGAGGGGGAGAACCCCTTGCCGGATGCCACGGTGATGAAGCCGTCGTCATCAAACTGCGGCAGCGTGAGCGTGTCCCGTTCCACCCCGGCAAGGACGTACGTGGTGTTGCGGGGGTCGTCGATGTCGGCCAACAACAACGGGCTGCTCACCAACGAGTGGGTTTCAATGCCCATGGCTTTGATGTCGGACCGGAACGCCGACATGTCGTTCCAATCGTCGTCGTAAGCGGAAAGCTGGTTGGTGGCGCTCAGGTTGATAAAATTGGACAACACGGTCAACAGCAAAACGCCCAACACAGCCCAAAATGCCACCTGCAAGGCGACCCTTCGGGCGTTGATGGAAGCGAACGGGCCAGACATGAGCATCACGTGGACTGAATCCTGTTATTTCACGGTCTCACTTGCCTTTAGAAGGTTGTCCACAGCGGTTGGGAAAATGCTCACCGTCATCGGTTGATTCAGCGGTTGAGATGAACGCTCGTAGCCACACGAGCCACGGACGCTGCTGGAATCATGACGGAAGAACCGTGGCTGGCAAAGGGCAGCGCCGACGCGTCGATCCCTTCGGCCACTTCAACCAACAGTTCGCTCACGCTCCCCGTGTTGAGATCGATGTGAAGGTCGATCAGCCGACCAAGACGGGCGCCGGTTCGGTCCAACACGTCCCGCCCGAGCATTTCCCGTCCGAAGATGGCCATTCAACGCCCCCGTGTGGATGGCTGCCAGCGCCGGCCATTCAACCCATCGGTTGAACCGGTTTCACATCGTTTCCATGCCGCGGCTGAAGTCACGGTTGCGCTTGATGTTCGTCAAGCCGGAGGTGAGGCGTGTTTCCATTTTCTGGTAGTACTCCAGCATGTCCGGCGTAACGGTGGGTCGAACGCGAGAAATGGCTTCTTCGAAGTGGCTTTTGGTGACCTTCTTCTTCTCTGCACGCATGCAGATGAGCGCTGCTTCCCGACAAACGGCCTCGATGTCAGCACCGGTGAACCCGTCCATGCCGGAGAGGAGATCCTTGAAGGAAAACTTCCCCAGCGGCATGCCCTGCGTGTGGATGTTGAAGATCGATTCCCGTGCGCCAGCATCGGGCGGTGGCACGTGAAGCACCCGCTCGAAGCGACCGCTTCGAAGAAGCGCAGGGTCAATCATCTCGGGACGGTTGGTCGCTGCAACGATGATGACACCGTCCAACGATTCAACGCCGTCCATGCTTGCCAACAACTGGTTGACCACACGGTTGCCCACATCGCTGCCCTCGGAGGCAGAGCCGCCGCTGCGCATGCTCGCAATGGACTCGAACTCATCGAGGAAGATGATCGAAGGCGATGACTGCTTGGCCTTCTTGAAGATCTCTCGGATGGCACGCTCGGATTCACCGACCCACTTGGAAATCAACTCGGGACCCTTGATGCTGATGAAGTTCGCTTGGGCCTCGTTGGCGATGGCTTTGGCCAAGAGGGTCTTTCCGGTTCCGGGCGCACCGAACAGGACGATGCCTCGGGGTGGTTTGATGCCGAAGTGCTCGAAGAGTTCGGGTTTGGTCAGCGGCCATTCCACCGATTCCTTCAAGCGATCCTTGACCTCGAGCAGACCCCCGACTTCATCCCAAGAAACCTCGGGAACTTCAACGTAAATCTCGCGCAGGGCAGAGGGTTCAACGTCCTTGATGGCCTCCTTGAAGTCGTCCATGCAGACCTCCATTTTCTCGAGGACTTCAGGGGGGATGGTGTCCTCGTCAAGGTCGATTTCGGGAAGGTAGCGACGCAGGGCTTTCATCGCAGCTTCTCGCACCAAAGCAGCGAGGTCGGCACCAACGAAGCCGTAGGTGTTGTCCAGCACCCAGGTGATGTCAAAGTCCTCAGCGATGGGCATTTGACGGGTGTGGACGTCCATGATTTCACTCCGTCCTTCCCGGTCGGGCACACCGATCTCGATTTCACGGTCAAAACGCCCGGGGCGTCGGAGGGCTGGATCGAGGGCGTCGCGCCGATTGGTGGCACCGATCACGACGACGTTGTCCCGACCTTGCATCCCATCCATCAACGTCAGCATTTGCGCCACGACCCGTCGCTCGACCTCGCCCGTCACGTCCTCGCGCTTGGGGCAGATGGAGTCGATTTCGTCGATGAAGACGATGGCGGGCGAATTTTCTGCGGCCTCGTCGAAGATTTCGCGAAGTTGCTTCTCCGACTCACCGTAGTACTTGGAGATGATTTCCGGCCCGTTGATGCTCTTGAAATGGGCGTTGACCTCGGTGGCAACCGCTTTAGCGATCATCGTTTTCCCGGTGCCGGGCGGTCCGTGCAGCAGCACGCCCTTGGGCGGGTCGATCCCCAGCCTACGGAACAACTCGGGATGCTTGAGGGGGAGTTCGATCATTTCTCGAACCTTTTGAAGTTGCTGACCGATACCGCCCACGTCCTCGTAGGTGATGCCCTCGGCTTGGCCGACGTCTTCGTCTGGAACCGCTTCGTCCTTGATGACGATCTCGGTGTCGGTGGTCACCTTGACGATGCCCTTGGGAACGGTGTTGACCACGGCGAAGGGCAGTGCTTCAGCGAACAGGGTCATGCCCGGGATGAAAATCCGGTCACCGGTCACCACGGGCCGCTTGGCCAGTCCACGCTTGGCAAAGCCCTCGATGCCTGGCCCGAACTTCACTTTCTGCTTGTTGGCCATGACCGGCGAGATGGTCAACTTGGTGCAGTCCTTGGCGTCCACCTTGGTGACCGTCACGCGGTCGCCCAAACTCACGCCGGCGTTTTTGCGGATGATACCGTCGATGCGGATGATGTCCATCTTGGCGTCCTCGGGTCGACTTCGCCAGTAGATGGCGGCCGTGGACCTCGATTCGCTGCTGATTTTCACGATGTCGCCGGGCTTCAGGTCGAGGCCCATCTCGGCCGATATGCGGGCACGGCCGTGACCGACGTCGGACGGGATGGCTTTGGACACGCGAACTTCAATGGAACCATCCTCGTTTGACATTCTTCTCCCTCATTGTTTGTTCGGTGTGACGGTATATGAACGCTTCATCGCCCCATTCACCGGCTCGCAATGGTGGACAAAGCGCGACCAACATAAAGGCCGCCATCGCTGACCAACATGCCCGTCCATCACATTCAAGAGATGGTCGAAATTGGTCGTTGCATGGTTCACATCCTTGAAACCGGCCTCGAGCACCTCGACCACACCAACCCCACCGGCAAGCCCGCCATCAAAGGCTACAACATCATCAACGGCCAGTTGACGTCCGCCAGCGACGGTGCAACCTTCCGTTCAACCAACCCTGCCCATTTCGCCGACGTGTTGGGCGAGTTCCCTCTGTCGACCAAAGGCGACGTTCACGATGCACTGAACGCTGCCCGTGCCGCCTTCCCAGCGTGGTCAGCCACGCCAGCGCCCACCCGAGGCCAAGTCATCGGCAACATGGGGCGCTTGCTCATGGAGCACAAGGACGCGCTTGTGGCCCTCGAAACGCGCGAGATCGGCAAGACCCTGAAGGAGTCCGGAGGCGAGATTCAAGAAGCCATCGATACCTGTCTCTTCTTCCAGTCCGAAGGCCGTCGACTCTACGGGCAAACCGTGAACTCCGAACTGCCCGACAAGGAGTTGTTCACCTACCGTCGGCCGTTGGGCGTGTGCGGCATCATCAATGCCTGCAACTTCCCCTCCGCCGTGCCGTTTTGGAAGATGATCCCCGCCATCATGTGCGGCAACACCTGCGTGTGGAAAAGCCCCCAAGATGCCCCGCTTCTGTCGTTTGCGTTGGCTCGCATCATGCACCAAGCCGGTTTGCCCGACGGGGTCATCAACCTCGTGCATGGCAAGGGCTCCGGTGCAGGCCAACACCTGGTTGATGCCGTGGACGAAGGCATGGTCGACAAGATCTCCTTCACCGGTTCAACCGAAGTCGGCAAGATGATCGGTGAAGTGTGCGGTCGCAACCTGGTCTCCTGTTCGCTGGAACTGGGCGGAAAGAACCCGCTCGTCGTGATGCCTTCAGCCAACCTTGACAACGCCGTGGAAGGCGCTTACTGGGGGGCCTTTGGAACGGCCGGACAGCGATGCACCAGCCTGGGCAACCTCATCGTTCACGAATCCGTTTACGACGCCTTCATGGAGAAATTCATGGCGAAGGTGAAGACGACGCGAATCGGTAATTCCTTGGTCCACAAGGACGTGCTGTACGGCCCAATGCTGTCCGAAAAGTACGCCAAGGATTTCTTGGCCGGTGTCGAGATGGCCGAGGCCAGCGGGGCCACACAGCTTTGGGGACAGGGCGCCATCACCGCCGACAACGCTCCCGAGAACTTCCTTGGCGACGCCAGTGAAGGCGTGTTCATGTGGCCGCACGTGTTTGCTGACGTGACCGAAGACATGGCCTGCTTCCACGAGGAAATTTTCGGGCCTGCGGTCACCGTGGTGAAGGCGAAAGATTTCGATCACGCCCTTCACCTCGCCAACGCCAGCCCCTACGGGCTGTCCTCAGCGATTTACACCAACGACCGGTTGGAAGCGTACCGCTACAAGACGGGCATCAAGGCGGGCATGACCGGCATCAACAACTCGACCACCGGCGCCGAGGCTCACCTGCCGTTCGGTGGCGTGAAGGGCTCCGGCAACGGCACCCGTGAATCGGGGATTTGGGTCCTCGAAGCCTACTCCTACTGGCACGCCGTCAACGACGAGTTGTCGGGCAAACTGCAGCTCGCTCAAATGGACGTGGATGAAGTGGACCTTGTCGAAGCGGAAGTCGATTGGACGGAATTGGCCTGATTTACTAACAAAAACGGCGCACGGCTCAACGGTGAACCTCAAAGACCCTGCGCTCCTCGGGACAATTATCCCACCCGGTGGGACGAGGGTTTTGCATGGGCGAAGGCATCAAACTCCCAGTCATCAACGGATTGGGACGAACGAACCGCATCGACAACTGGTGGAGTCAACCGTTGACCATGGGCGTCGGCCTGACCGCAGCGCTGGTGTACACCTTCTGGCGGCTGTTCCTCTACGGGACGGAAACCGAGAACGGGACGTCGCTGATCTCCTATGAGCTGGAAGGCAGCACCGTGATGTCGCCCATCTTCTCACCCAACGTCCTCGAGTGGAACCTGTTTGGCCTCAACGAGTGGAACCACCCCGAATGGGTCAACGCCGCCATATTGGTCCTTTGGATTCCCTTCGGCTTCCGAGGCACCTGCTACTACATGCGCCGTGTCTACTACCGCACCTTCTTCGCCAGCCCAGTCGCTTGTTGGGTGGACGAGCCCGACATCAACAAGAAGATCGGGTACGGCGGTGAAAAGCGGCTGTTCATCTTCAACAACCTCCACCGCTACTTCCTCTACGCCGCCATGATCATCCTGGTCATCAAGTGGTGGGACGTCACCCACACCATGCATTTCGATTCGGCCACACACCACGGCTACGGTGTGTCGCTTGGCACCTTCGTGATGGGCATTGAGGCTTTCCTGCTGACGATGTACGTCACGTCCTGCCACGCCCTGCGCCACCTTGCCGGTGGCATGTTGGACCGCTGGACCACCGGCATCGGCAGGATTCGAGGCCAGTTGTTCGGCAAGATCAGCGTGCTGAACCGCTCCCACGGGTTTTGGTTCTGGACCTCATTGACGTTTGTGTTCCTTGGCGACCTTTGGGTCCTGGCTGTGGCAGAAGGCCACCTGAGCGATGCGGTGCTCTTTGTGATTTGAGGTGATGATGATGAGTGAGCCCGTTGCCTACCACGAATACGATGTCATCGTCATCGGTGCCGGCGGTGCCGGTCTCCGAGCCGCCATTGAGGCCGCCCGAACCGGTGCAAAAACCGCCATCATCACCAAATCTTTGCTCGGGAAGGCACACACGGTGATGGCCGAAGGTGGCTGCGCCGCCGCCCTCCAGAACGCCGACCCACGGGACGGCTGGAAGGTGCATTTCCACGACACCATGAAAGGCAGCAAGTGGCTTGCTGACTGGCAAATGGCCGAGCACCACGCCAAGGAGGCCCCCGACCGTGTTCGCGAGCTGGAGCAATGGGGTGCGGTGTTTGACCGAACGCCAAAGAACCTCATCAACCAGCGCAATTTCGGCGGCCACACCTTCCCTCGCTTGGCCCACGTTGGCGACGCCACCGGCCTCGAGATCATTCGAACCCTGCAGGAACGCGGCATTCACGAAGGCATTGACATCTTCATGGAATACACCGTTCGGCACCTGCTGAAGGAAGGCGATCGCGTGACGGGGTGCGTGGCCTACACCCGTGTGGACGGTGATTTCCATGCCTTCTCAGCCAAGTCGGTCGTTCTGGCCACGGGCGGCATCACCCGCTGCTGGTCGGTGTGTTCCGGTTCGTGGGAATACACCGGCGACGGCCATGCGCTGGCCATGTGGGCCGGTGCCGAGTTGCGCGACATGGAATTTGTCCAGTTCCACCCAACCGGCATGGTCTGGCCCCCCTCGGTTCGCGGCATCCTCGTCACCGAAGGTGTCCGTGGTGAAGGCGGTCGTTTGACCAACAGCGAAGGCAAGCGATTCATGTTCGACTATGTGCCCGAAATGTTCGCTGGCGACCATGCCGACACCATCGAAGAAGCCGACCAATGGGTCGAAGAGGTCGTGGCCGGTAAACTGGCCACCGTTCGTCGCCCTCCTGAGTTGTTGACCCGCGACGTGGTCGCCAAAGCCATCAACGCCGAGGTCAAAGCGGGGCGTGGTTCACCGCACGGCGGCGCCTTCCTCAACATCGCTCATCGCGGTGAAGAAGCCATCCTCAAGAAACTCCCTTCCATGCACCACCAGTTCAAGGAATTGGCCGGTGTTGACATCTCGAAGGAACCCATGGAAGTGGGTCCAACCGCCCACTACGTGATGGGTGGTGTGCGCGTCAACGCCGAGACCCAAGAGAGCACCGTCCCCGGTCTGTTCGCTTGCGGCGAAGTGGCATCGGGCCTTCACGGCGCCAACCGGTTGGGTGGCAACTCCCTCTCCGACCTGATCGTGTTCGGCAAGCGAGCCGGCGAGCACGCTGCCAAGCGAGCCAAGGACCTCGCACAGCCCACCATCGACGAGGCACAGGTCCAATCGGCCATCGCTGACATGCTTGCCCCGCTTCAGCGAGAAGGCGAAAACCCCGGCGGCATTTACGACGCCATGCGCGACATGATGCAGGCCAAGGTGGGCATCATTCGCACCAAGAGCGAACTTGAGGAGGCGATTGAAGAACTCAAGGCGTTCAAGGGACGAGCGATGGCCTGTTCCTCCGGCACCTCCCGCAAGTACAACTCCGGGTGGCACCAAGCGCTTGACCTCATCAACATGGCCGACGTGTCGATGGCAGCCGCCCTGGCGGCCATCACCCGCGAAGAGAGCCGTGGCGGTCACACCCGGGACGATTTCCCCACACCAGAAGACGAGCATTGGGGCAAGACCCTCAACATCGTGTGGATGGAAGACGGCGAAGTGAAGATCCGCCAAGAGCCTGTGGTGGAGATGCGGGCCGACCTCAAAGAGGCGCTGACAGAAGTGAAAACCATGATCAAAGAACGAGCTGCTGAAGCCGGAGGTGGTCAATGATGTCGTTGAAGGGAAAGAAGCAGGCGTTCAAGATCCTCCGAGGCGAAGGCGAAGCGGCCTCCCTCACGGATTACGAACTCGAACTTGACGAAGGCATGGTGGTGCTGGATTGCGTCCACCGCATCCAGTACGAACAGGAACCCGACATGGCCGTTCGGTGGAACTGCAAGGCCGGCAAGTGCGGCTCGTGCTCCGCTGAGATCAACGGCCGACCCCGCTTGATGTGCATGACCCGCATGTCCGATGTTGTCGCCGAAACACCACCCGGCCAACCCATTGAAATCCGGCCGATGAAGACCTTCCCGCACGTCAAGGACCTGGTCACGGACGTGAGTTGGAACTACGATGTGGCTCAGCGCATCAAACCCATCAACGGTCCTCAAGAAATGAACTGGGAGTTCAACCAGATGGAAGCCGACCGTGTGCAGCATTTCCGTGAATGCATCGAGTGCTTCCTGTGCGTGAACACCTGCCACGTGCTGCGCGACCATGCGATGTTCGACGACTTCGCCGGCCCACGCAACCTCGTCCGCTTGGCCCAGTATGAAATGCACCCCCTTGACTTGGAAGACCGCATTCCCGAGATCAAGAAGGAATTCGGCGTTGAGTACTGCAACATCACCCGTTGCTGCACCGAGGTGTGCCCCGCAGGGATTCAAATCACCGACGATGCCATCATCCAACTCAAGGAACGTGTGGTTGACCGATACTACGACCCCTTGCAGCGCATCTGGCGCACCCTCACCCGGCAAAAGGTCCGGTACTGACCGTCGATCAACCCGCTCTGGCGTTCAGCCAGGCTCCGGTGTACACATCGGCGAAAGCGTCCGTGCTGAGCGTGGGGTGGGCCACCGGCCGGACCACCACCAAGAGGTCCAATTGCCCACCCCAATCTGCCTTAGCAGCGATGACCACCTCGCCAACCTTGGTGCCCGAAGCGTCCGTGCCAAACGCCGTGGAGCGAACGTCGTACCGACGCAACTCCACCGAGACCGTGTCGCCCCCTGCCAGTCGAACGTCGCGGTCCTTGGGCGATGCCACGTCGACAAGCAACACATCGTCGGCCGATAGGCGCACAAAAGGCACCTCTTCATCCAATAACTGGATGGCTTGGTGCATGCGTTCCACTTCGAGGTCAAAGGCGGAGGCCAACGTCATCGCGCTGCGTTCTGCACCCCACGCACCGGTTTGATGGGGAAGACGCATCGCAATGGATTGCAAAATCACCACGTCGGTGGTCACCCACGTGTACTGTTCACTGGCTGGATACGCCGGTGCATTGGGGTTCTCGGTGAACAAGGGAGCACCCCATTCATCCGGAGCAACCGGTTCCGTGACGGGAAGCGCACCCGACGACAAGAGGCACAGCAGTGCCATCCCCAAGGCAGCGGTGCGTGGACGGGCGTGTTCACGCCAGGCGACCCGGGCTGCCGGACTTGCTGCTGACAACAAGAGCAGGAAGGGCAAGCCCAACAAGGCACCACCGGGCACACACCACATCACCACCATCAAGACCACGGCGGACACCAGTCCGGCCTTGTCCGCTGGCGCCCACCAAGCGGGGGCATCGATGGACGCTTCATCCGCGGTCAGCACCCAACGGTGCCATGCCCACAGGGTGGTTGCACCTCCGGCGAGGGGAGCCAAGCTTTGCACGACGCCCTGCCACACCATCGTCTGCGGTGCATCCTCAAGGTTCCAACAAGAACGTTCGGGTCACACCCAAGGTTGATGCGAGGGTTTGGGCCATCCAACACCATGGCGAAGGTGGTGTTGACGTTGGACCAGGTCCAGCACCGGCATCAACAACCAGCACCCCGCTGGTTCAAACCGTGGGCGAGCCGACCGGGCCCGGGCGTCGTTCACCTGAGCCTGGATCTGCACGAAGGGGCCATCTTGGGCCTGGTCGGTCCAAACGGGGCGGGAAAAACCACGTTGCTTCGCGTGATGGCGGGCATCCTTCCCGTTCAACAAGGCACGGTGAAGGGGCGTTTTCAGAGCGAAACACTGCACCACGTCGAAGACCTCCGCCCGTGGGTCGGCCACATGCCTGAGCAGGTGCGCTGGCAAGGTCACCGGTCCGTGGTGGAGGCGCTCACCGAACTTGCGGACATGCGCAACGTTCCCATGAAACGCGTGCTGTCGCTCGTGAAGTTGGTGGGGTTGAGCGACCGTGGCGATGAGCCACTCAACAACCTCAGCCAGGGCATGCGGCAACGTCTGTCCATCGCAGCTGCTTTGTTGGGTTCGCCGAAGGTGCTCTTGCTCGATGAACCCTTCAACGGACTTGACCCTGTGGCAGCACGAGCGTTCAGCGATCTCGTGAAGCGACTGGCCTCCAAAGGGGTGAGCGTCGTCGTTTCCTCTCACATGGTGGGTCACCTCAACGGTCTGATCGACCGAGTGGCCCTGCTCCACCAGGGGCAACTGCTGGACGAGGGGCCGTTGAAGGAGGTGGAACTGCGCCTGGGGTTGGCCGGCCGCTACCGTGCGGCAGGTTCAGGCATCCTCCCCGAACACCTGCTCCGGTGTTCAGAGGTCGAGGTGCTTGAACACCGATCGGATGGGGCGGGTTGGGAATTGACCTTCCGGGGCGTGGCATCCACCCTGATCCGGAAGCTCATGGCTGACCGTGTGAGCATCGAACGCTGGGGTCCGGTGGAACCCGATTTGGTGGAATGGTTGTGCGCCGCCACCGGAATGGAGGTCGACGACATCTCGATGGACGTTCAAGCGCCCGCGATGGTGCCACTGGCCGGCGTGGAGGTGAGCGAAGATGAGTGATGGCGCACGCATGTGGCGCATGGCCCGACGCATTCGCAACGAACGGCTGATGAGCGTTCGTCTCAAGATCATGGTGCCCATCCTGCTGCTGTTCATCCCGGGCATGGCGTGGGGGTTCGCCGACCCCAACATCCTGCTTCCCGGCGGTCACCGTCCGGACACAGCGATGGAAATTCTGTTCTACGCTTCGCTGGGGTGGTGTTTGGAGCCACGATGTGCGCCGTGCTCTTGGCGTTCGATGGCGTGAGCAAGGACCGAGCCAGTGGCATGCTCGAACTGCGGTTGGCTCAACCGATGCCACGCACCCAGCAAGCCGACGCCTTGGTGTTGGGTTTCCTCCAGGCCATCGTGCTTCCCGTGTTGGTGCTGATGGTCCTCTCGATTGGGCTGGTGGGTTGGCGAACGGGTCTGTGGACCACCGCCGTTGAGAGCGCCGTGTACATCGTGGCCACGGGGCTCATCTTGCTGTGGTACGTGCTGTTTGCTTTGTTGGCCTCCACCGCCGCCCGGGAACAAGGAACGGCCGTGGCCTTTGGTGTGGGCGTTTGGTTCTTGTTCACCTTCCTCTGGGCCCTGTTCACCACGATGGTCGCCTACGCCTCAGGAGTGGCGGTCGGCGAAGCCAACGACCCGGCGTGGATCGCTCTGGAAGGCCGCCTGGACCTGCTTTCACCCAACGGCGTGTACCACCACCTGTTGGAAACACAGCTGCCGACCGTGGACCGA
>Ga0255782_10001362_pt1 | contig 21244 bp, 27 predicted proteins | sample 101ome_26_FD_179980 | JGI IMG/M metagenome (GOLD analysis project Ga0255782, IMG submission 179980) | Coastal salt marsh microbial communities from the Groves Creek Marsh, Skidaway Island, Georgia - 101408AT metaG (version 2) | ecosystem: Environmental > Aquatic > Marine > Intertidal zone >...
GGCATTTCTGGCAATACTTCTGGCAGCATTTCTGGCAACCCTGTGGCCGCACCATCCACTGCCGAGGCACCGCCGGCGCCAAGCTCACTTGCTGAAATTACAACTCTGGCTGAAATTACAACTCTGGCCGATATTGTGACTCTGGCCGAGACCAATGATGAAATGCTGCTAGCTGCGCGTATTCGCAATCATGTGCAGCTTGTTTCATTGAAACCGGGAAATTTGCAGGTCAGCCTAGTTGGAAGCGCGCCAGATCAGCTGGCAGGTGATATCGCGCGTTACCTCAGCCAATGGACCGGCCAGCGCTGGTTGGTGTCTTTGGCCGAGTCTGGCGGCGAGAAAACCCTTGCTGAACAACAGCGCGATGCCGACGAAAAACTGCGCGATACAATTGCTGGCGAACCGTTGGTGGCGCAAATTCTTGAAATTTTCCCCGGTGCCATTATTGATGAGATCAAAGCTAGCCAAGCCGCCGATGCAGATATTCTGGCCAGTGATGACGGGTCTTTGGACAGCGAACAAAATGCCGATGATGAGGAGATGTCGAGATGATGCGTAATATGGCAGGCATGATGAAGAAAGTGCAGGAGATGCAAACCCGCATGGAAACAATGCAGGCCGAACTTGCTGTCATGGAATTTACCGCAATGGTTGGCGGCGGCGCGGTAAGCGCAACGGTTACTGGCGAGGGCAAGCTGCTGAAATTAAAGCTGGACCCCGATGCGTTAGACCCGAATGAGGCTGATATGCTGGAAGATATGATTTGCCTCGCCACGAACAACGCGCTTGATCAGGCAACCGCCGAGAAGGCGCGCATGATGAAAGATATCACTGGTGGCTTGCCGCTACCGCCCGGCATGAATTTACCGTTCTAGAATGCATGACTCGCTCGAAAATCTAATCCGCAGGCTTGGCCGTCTGCCCGGACTTGGCCCCCGGTCGGCGCGGCGCGCGGTTTTGTTTCTATTGAAAAACCGTGACCGGCTGATGCTTCCACTTGCCGAGGAACTGCATGACGTTGCCAGTAATGTGCGGGCTTGTGTTGAATGCGGTAATCTGGATATTACTGACCGGTGCAGCATCTGCGCCGACAACCGCCGCGACCGCAGCCGCATCTGTGTGGTTGAGGATGTTGGTGATCTGTGGGCGATGGAACGTGCCGCAGTTTATCGCGGGCTGTATCATGTTTTGGGCGGCACGCTCAGCGCGCTTGATGGGCGCGGCCCCGAGGATTTGCATATTGACCGGCTGATCCGCCGCGCCAGCATTGACGAGACAGCAGAAGTGATTCTTGCGTTATCGGCGACCGTTGATGGGCAAACAACCGCGCATTATATCGGCGAGAAACTGACCAACCTGTCGTTGGAAATCACTAGGCTGGCGCATGGGATGCCTGTTGGCGGCGAGCTGGATTATCTTGATGACGGCACATTGGCACAGGCGTTAAAAGCCCGCGCCAAGCTCGAACTATAAGCAAGCGCGATACGCCGCTAGCTAATCATATTTGGCTTGGCTACGGCAGGTGCAGCCTGATCGGCATCAAGCACCTCAATCTCATCAATCTTATCACCTCGCGAAATGATCTTACGGGTCGAGGTTTGGATATCTGAGATATCATTTTCGGCTTGGGAAAGATGCGTTGCGAGCTTGCCAACGCGTTCTTCAAGGCGATGCACATCCTTCATCATCAAATCGACCTGTGTCTGGATCAAACCGGCCGCTTCATGCATCCGAGCATCGCGCAAGATCGCCCTGACCGTGTGCAACAGCAGCATGAGATTATCTGGCCCTGCCATATAGACACGCGCCTTGCGGCTGGCCTCGACCAGCTTTGGCAACTGAATGTTAATTTCTGCATAGACGGATTCTGACGGCAGAAACAGAATGGCGCTTTCGGCTGTTTCGCCCGGAATAATGTATTTTTCGGCAATATCCTGAATGTGTTTTTTAACATCTATTTCAAGCAAACGCCGCGCCGCCTCACGTTCGGCATCATTTTCCGCACCCGTTAAACGCCGATAGGCTTCAAGCGGAAATTTCGAGTCAATCGCAATTGGCCCGGGCGGGTTAGGCAGCCGCAGCAGACAATCAACCCGGCGCCCATTGCCAAGGGTTGCCTGAAAATCAAACGCGTTTTCCGGCAAGGCATCACGCACAAGATTTTCTAACTGCACCTCGCCAAAACTACCGCGCGCCTGTTTATTCGATAGAATATTTTGCAGCTGTGTTACTTGGGTGCTTAGGGCAGAAATATGGGTGTTTGCTTCGGTGATTACAGCCAGCTTTTCGGCCATACCGGTCAATGATTTGGTTGTACGTTCATTCTGATCGCGAAGTGATTGCTCCAACCGATTGCCAAGGCGGCCCTCGCTTTGCGCCATCTGCTCGGCGATTAATCGTTGCAATTCATTAGATTGGCTTGCCATCTGTGCAAGCTGGCCGCGCAACTCGGCAAAATCTTCACCATTTTCTGGCGTTCGGCCACGCCGCAATTGCACCAGCCCCAGCAGTATCACGCCCAAAAGGGCTAGAATCAGTATCATTTCTGTGCCGGTCATTTTTACCACCTATATAGCCAGTGCCTAGTATAGCCGTTGGCGCTTTGATAGACTGCCCACCAAATATACTTTCTGGCCGGTTAAATCATTCTGCTTAAATCATTCTGCCCGCACCAACTTTGCTACCCTAGCAACTTGACTGCAACGACACCATCTTCTAATCCATGAAAGCAGAATAACCCACGGCGGGATACCAGGGTGTCCGGCCTGCTATATTCGCCATTTTCGATTCGCCGTATTCACATATTGGCCGCGTTCATATTTGGGAAATTTCGATCATGCCAGCCACTGCCAAACTTATACCAATTATCAAAGTGCCAGATCCGGTTTTGCGCGAAATCGCAACGCCCGTTGCCGAAATTACTGACGGAACGCGTCAATTGTTAGATGATATGGCGGCAACAATGTATGACGCACCCGGCATCGGGCTTGCCGCACCACAGATTAATATCAGCCAGCGCATTATCGTTATGGATTGCGGTAAGGATGAAAGCCCTGAACTGTTCAAGATGATCAATCCGGAAATCATTAGCCAGTCAGATGCACGTTCAGTACTTGAAGAAGGCTGCCTGTCAATTCCGGATCAAACGGCAGATGTAGAACGGCCAGCCGAGGTGGAAGTGCGCTATCTAGATGAGAACGGCACAAGCCAATCACTGGTCGCAACCGGATTATTGGCAGCCTGTGTTCAGCATGAAATTGACCATTTAAACGGGGTTTTGTTTATCGATCATATATCACGGCTGAAACGTGATATGATCCTGCGCCGGGTTATGAAGGAAATGCGTCAATCGGCGTCACGCAACTAATCGAGGGCTAAATATGACCGCCTCGCATTCGGGCGCCTCGCATTCGGGCGCCAAACAACGCATTGTCTTTATGGGCAGTCCGGCATTTGCCATTCCCACGCTTGATCGACTTGTCAAAACGCATGATGTATGTGCGGTCTATAGCCAGCCTGCAAAAAAGTCGGGCCGCGGTATGAAACCAACACAAGTTCCAATTGCCGCCTATGCAAGCGCTGCTAACCTGCCCCTATTTACCCCGGAACATCTGAAATCCGCCGATATTGAGGCACAGCTTGCCGCGCATGAGGCTGATTTGTTTGTCGTTGTCGCCTATGGGTTATTACTGCCGCCGTCAATTTTGGCGATACCGCGGCTTGGCTGTTTGAACGGCCATGCCTCGCTATTGCCGCGTTGGCGTGGGGCAGCGCCAATCCAGCGTGCCATCGAAGCCGGTGACAGTGAAACCGGCATTTCCGCAATGATCATGGAAGCCGGTCTTGATACTGGCCCGGTTGTTGGCAGTCACCGCATTCCGATAAAAAAAAGCGACACCGCCGGAAGCCTGCATGACCGGTTGGCCGCGCTGACGGCGGCCTGTCTTGGCGAGGTCATTGACAGCGCCCCCACCAGCCTCGCAGCCCCGACCCCCCAGCCCGAAGACGGGGTGATCTATGCTGCCAAAATCACCTCTGATGACGCGATGATCGACTGGCAAAAACCTGCCAGCGCGCTTGATTATCATATCCGCGCCTTTGCACCCTATCCGGGGGCTTGGTGTGGTGGGCCAAAGGGGCGGCTGCGGATTCTAGACGCACATCCGGTGCCTCGCCCCGCCGAACATTTGGCCGCAGATGCAGGCCAGTTTCTTGGTAAATACAATAAAAACAGTATGTTGATTTCGTGCGGTAACGATGCATTGGCGATCACGCGCCTTCAGCCTGCTGGGAAAAATGCCATGTCGGCCACTGACTTTTTAAATGGCGCAGGGCTGAAGATTGGTGATCACCTAAAACCGGAAATCGGCGTATCAAACTCATGACGCGGCGCATTCTTATCACCATTGAATATGATGGCGGCCCGTTTGCCGGTTGGCAGCGTCAGGATAATGGCGACACGGTTCAGGCTAGAATTGAAGATGCGGCGGCGGCCTTTTTGCTGGCACCGGTGGCGGTTGCTGGTGCCGGGCGAACAGATTCCGGCGTTCATGCAACCCAGCAAGCAGCGCATCTTGATGTTCCGGATAAATTCACGGCGAACCGTGTGATGGAGGCGCTGAACGCGCATCTTAGCCATGTGCCGATTAGCATTCGCAGCGCCATCGAGGTTCCGGCTGATTTTCATGCCCGCTTCAGCGCCATTGGCCGGCGCTATCTATACCGGATATTGCCCCGCCGCCAGCCACCGGCACTCGATGCAGGGCGGGTCTGGCATCACAAACACCCGCTTGATGCCGCGCAGATGGGAATCGCCGCCAAACATCTTATCGGGCGGCATGATTTCTCCAGCTTTCGGGCCAGCCAATGTCAGGCTCGCTCACCGATTCGCACGCTTGATCGTCTCGATGTTGAAATGGCAGGCGGTGAAATTCATCTTCATGTCGAGGCGCGCTCATTCCTGCATCATCAGGTGCGCAACATCACCGGTACTTTGGCGCTGGTCGGCACCGGAAAATGGCACCCCGATGATGTCAAAGCCGCATTGGACGCCGCCGACCGCAGTGCCGCAGGCCCAACCGCTCCGCCACAAGGCCTTTACCTTGTCGGCGTTGACTACCCGCCAATTGCTGGCAGTCGTGACTGAAGCATATAAAGCAGGCTGACATCAATCATGAATGAGATGCCAATAAAACCAGCCGCCACCCAGCCACCTTTGCCAACGATATCGCGGCCAACCCGCCATAGCCAATAACAGGTCCAAACCGCCACCGGCAATATCATGATGAGTAAGGATTGATCGCCGGTCATCACGACAAGGCTTTGGATGATGCCGCCAAGCAGCTGTTGCAAATTTTCAATCCACAGAAACGGCACGGCAAAGGGCAATAGCTTGGCTGGCCGGCCAAGCGCCCGCAACAGAATATTTATCATCAGAACCAGAAGAACAATACCGATCACATGAAGCAGTATCGCCGCAAAAAACAGGCCAGGCGTGCTATCAAGCCCCGGATAAAGGGTAACGAGAACGGTAAAGACAACTGACGCGGCAATGGCTTGCCACAGGCCGGCTGGCGTCGCATTGTAACTGCCAATTGCCGGCCGCCGGCCGACCATAACAAGCAGCGTCGTGCGCACCATTGATAACAGGCTAGATGGTGATAGATCAGGCCATGATGCCATTTAAACTTCACCCTCAAAAAAACGAACCAACATTTGATGATAGATTTTGGCAAGCTGGTCAATGTCAGCCGCATCGACATGCTCGTCAACCTGATGCATGGTCTGGCCAACAAGGCCAAATTCTGCAACCGGACAGATTGTGGTAATAAAGCGGGCATCAGAGGTGCCGCCACTGGTCGACAGTGCCGGTGTCTGGCCGGTTACTGATAGGATTGCGCCCTGCATCAATTCGGTCAACCTGCCGGCAGGGGTTACAAACGGCAATGCCGAGACACGCCAATTTGCCGTCCACTGGCCGCCGATGCGATCAAAATGTTCTTCCAGCCAGCCGATTAAATCTTCAGATTTATGCTCGGTATTAAACCGGATATTAAATCGCGCCTCAACCGTGGCCGGGATCACATTGCCAGCATCATTAGATGTATCAATGCTGGTCACATTCGCCGTTGACGGGTCAAAATAATCATTGCCGCCATCAAGCGCAGTGCCGTTCACCGGTGCCAACATTGCCAATAGGCGGGTAATCGGATTATCTGCCAGATGCGGATAGGCAACATGACCCTGCACCCCATCAACCCGCAAATGACACGACAGGCTACCGCGGCGACCATTTTTAATCACCTCACCAAGACATACCGGATTGGTTGGCTCGCCAACGACACACACATCAGGCACCTGCTCATTTGTCTTTAGCCATTCAACCATTTTGACCGTGCCAAAATCGGCGTCACCTTCTTCATCACCGGTAATGATCAGGCTGATTGATCCAGCTTGTTCTGTGGCATCAAACATTGCCACTGCAGCAACAAAGGCAGCAACCCCGCCTTTCATATCAGCCGCCCCACGGCCATATAATTTGCCATCAACAAGCGCACCGCCAAACGGGTCGTGCTGCCATTTGGTGATATCACCAACCGGCACAACATCAGTATGACCGGCAAAGGCGAAATGCGGGCCATCAGTGCCCCGGCGCGCAAACAGATTATCAATCCGCTTTTCACCGTCGCCAAATGGCAGCCGCTTACAGTCAAAACCCAGCTTGCCTAATTCATCCTGCAACAAATCAAGCGCACCGCCCTCGGCCGGCGTAACCGACGGACAGCGCACCAGTTTCTGCGCAAGTTGGATGGCATAGGAAGACATTGACTTAATCTCTCAAAAGATCATTCACAGATGTTTTAGCGCGGGTCTTTTCATCGACCTTCTTGATGATAACCGCACAATAAAGTGACGGGCCAGCGGATCCATCGGCCAATGGCTTGCCCGGAAGGCTGCCCGGCACAACGACCGAATAAGCCGGAACGCGGCCAATATGAACCTCGCCAGTCACCCGATCGACAATTTTTGTCGACGCACCGATAAACACACCCATCGACAGCACCGCGCCAGTTTCCACCACGACACCTTCAACAACTTCGGAACGCGCGCCGATAAAGCAATCATCTTCAATAATGACCGGGCCAGCCTGCAGTGGCTCAAGAACCCCGCCAATGCCCGCACCACCTGAAAGATGCACATTCTTACCGATCTGGGCACAGGATCCGACGGTTGCCCATGTATCGACCATCGTGCCGCTGCCAACATAGGCGCCAAGGTTAACAAAGCTTGGCATCAAAACGGCATTCGGCGCGATAAACGCCGAATGGCGGACAATACAACCGGGAACCGCACGAAAACCGGCATCACGGAACCGCGCTTCATCCCAGCCACTAAATTTCGGCGGCACCTTATCCCACCAAACAGACTCGCCAGCACCCTCATAGATAGTGCCGCTCGGGATGGTTTGCATGTCATTGAGACGAAATGACAAAAGCACCGCTTTCTTTAGCCATTGATTAACCTGCCATTGGTGGTTGCCCAATGGCTCGGCAACGCGTGCCGCGCCGGAATCAAGCATCGCAAGCGCCGTGTCAACAGCGTCACGAATCGCCCCTTTGGTGGCCGCTGTTACGGTGTCACGATTATCCCATGCAGCATTGATTTCGGTTTCAAGTTGCGCCAAGTCCATTCTTTTCTCTCCTTGCTTTTGAAAGGCCAGCCGCCCTTCATCATCCTTATAGCTGTTACCGGCTTATGCGTCCATGACAGCATCAATTATCAGAAGTGATAAGCCAGTTGGGGTTTGCATGATTGCTTATCTTTTAACCGGCAAGCGCAAGCGACCGCAAAAACCCTTTTAGATCATCGGCTTTATAATGCACAAACGGTTCATCAGAACCGCGATTTGCCCATTCAATATCGCTTGCCAGCCAGACTGTGCGCATGCCCAGTGCCGCTGCCGGCCGAAGGTTGGCTGCCATATCTTCGATCATCACCGCACCAGTCGGATCAATGCCGGTTTGCTGCAAAAAACAGTCAAACGCATATTGATCCGGCTTGGGGATATAATCTGCCGCGACAATATCAAAAATCTGATCAAAATGATGACGTACACCATAGGCAGATAGAATATTTTCTGCGTGGGGAACGGTGCCGTTGGTAAAGATATGTTTCCGGCCGGGCAGGGCGGCCAGCATTGCATCCAATTCATGGTCATGGTCCAGATCACTGACATCAATATCATGGACGTAATCGAGATAAACTTTCGGCTGAATATTTTCTTCGCTCATCATACCGCGCATAGTGGTTCCATAGCGATGGAACAAATCCTTTTGGATCACCCGCGCATCATCAGCCGGAACGTTGTAATGCGCCGCAACGAATTCGGTAATCCGCACGGATACCCGGCGAAACAGATTCGTCTTGGCTGGATAGATCGTATTATCGAGATCAAAAATCCAATCGCCAATTGAATCGGTTGGGAAAGCAGCGGTCATAGCGGTTATCGTTCTTTCTTGTAAAAATCAGATTTGATCGGCAGTAATCATCGTACCCATACCATGTTCGGTAAACAGCTCGACCAGCAAGGCGTGCGGCGCGCGACCATCCATAATAACGGCGCCTTCAGCACCACCCTGCACCGCCTCGATACAGGTCTCAACCTTGGGGATCATCCCACCGGAAACCGTGCCATCATGGATCAATGCTTCAGCCTCGCTAATGGTGAGACTGCTGATCAATTTACCATTCTTATCCAAGACGCCCTGAACATCGGTCAGCATCAGCATTCGTTTAGCGTTCAGCGCAGCAGCGATTGCCCCGGCGGCAGTATCGGCATTGATGTTATAGGTCTTGCCATCCTCGCCATTGCCAACTGGGGCGACGACCGGGATAAGATTATGCGCCATCAGCGCGTTCAAAACGGTCACATCAACATGCGCCGGCTCGCCAACAAATCCCAGATCAACCGCCTGCTGGATAGCGCTATCATTATTTTTTGAAACGGCCATTAATTTACGGGCGGTGATAAGGCCCCCGTCTTTTCCCGAAACCCCAACTGCACGTCCACCAGCACCGGCAATCGCCGCAACAAGCCCCTTATTGATGCCGCCAGCCAGTACCATTTCAACAACTGAAATCGTCGCCTCATCAGTTACGCGCAGACCATGGACAAAGCTGGACTCGATTTGCAGCTTTTTTAGCATATCACCAATTTGCGGGCCGCCGCCATGCACCACGACCGGCCGCGCGCCCACCTGATCAAGCAGGGCGATATCAGCGGCAAAGGCGTTCACATAATCTGCCTTGCCCATTGCGTGACCACCGAATTTAATCAGAATGGTTTTGCCGGAATAGCGGCGCATATAGGGAAGCGCCTCGACAAGCATTCCGGTTTTTGCCAGCAGATCAATTTGCACCTGGTCAGCTGAATTTTCCATCTTAATAGCCTTTAAAGCACGGCCTGTCCGAGGCCGGGTTTTATAGAAAAAGAACGCAGTTGCCAGAGGCACACCACATAAATACCGGGCTGATTATCGGCAATCCGGCCAATTGCGCAATAGCTTGACGCAATTTAATTCGGTTTCCAGCCCTAAGCTAGACCGGTACCAGTTTTCGGCAAGGCAAAGCCTGCCAGATGCGCCCGCAAGGCTTCGATGCCGGTGCCGTCCTCGGATGAGGTGACAAACAACTCCGGATACGCCGCAACATATTTGCTGATTTTGGTTTGCGTGTCCTTGCAAACCTTTGCCAAGGCTTCGGATTTCTGTTTATCCGCCTTGGTGATAACCACTGCCCAAGACACTGCCGTTTCATCAAGTAAGGCCATAATCTCGTGATCCGTCGGGCCAATGCCGCGGCGGCTATCAATCAGCAAAAACACCCGCTGGAGCGATGGCCGGCCAGCAAGATATTTGCGGGTCAGGGTCGTCCATGCCTTAATGTCGGCCTTTGGCGCTGACGCATATCCATAGCCCGGCAAATCAACCAATTGCAGCCGGTCCGCCAGATTGAAAAAAATCAATTGCCGGGTGCGGCCGGGGGTTTGTGATGTGCGGGCCAGCATGCGCCGACCGGTCAGTCCATTAACCAGCGACGATTTGCCAACATTTGAACGCCCCGCAAAGCAAATTTCCGGCAGGGTTACCGGCGGCAGTGCCTTCATGTTGTTGGCGGCGGCAATGAAATCACACTGGCCGGCAAATAACAGCCGACCAGACTCGATTACACTGGCTAGCTGCTCTTCGCCACTTGTTTCATGATGTACCATTGCTGCGCCATTGAAAGGAGGTTGTTCCATGTCCAGTAAATCACCAAACCGGCCGGGAATGTGGCAAGCAGGAAGGTAAAGAAGAATGGCATGAATTGGAAAATCTTGGCCTGAACCGGGTCAGGCGGCGCCGGATTCAGCCGCATTTGCAGAAACATTGAGATGCCCATCAAAATCGGCCATGCACCAAGCTGAAGGAATGGCGGCAGAAAATCGACCGAATAAGGCAGCAATCCGAAAATATTGAAAATTGATGTTGGGTCAGGCGCCGACAAATCTGCAACCCAGCCAAAGAATGGCGCATGGCGCATTTCGATCGTCACAAACAGCACCTTATAAAGCGCAAAAAACACCGGAATCTGCAACAGAACAGGCAAACAGCCGGCTGCCGGATTCACTTTTTCTGCCTTATAGAGCGCCATCATTTCCTGATTTAAACGCATCCGGTCATCACCAAAACGTTCACGAAGCGACTGTAGCTTCGGCGTTAAAATCCGCATTTTTGCCATTGAGCGGTATGATTTATTGGCAAGTGGGAAGAATGCCAGCTTGATCACCACGGTAAAGGCAAGGGTTGCAACACCAAAATTCCCAAACAGCTGGAACAGATAATCAAGCGCATAGAAGAACGGCTTGGTCAGGAAATAGAACCAGCCAAAATCAATCGCCAGATCAAAATTTGGGATGCCCATCTCTTCCTTGTAATAATCGAGCAGCGCCACTTTCTTGGCGCCTGCGAACAGCCGACCTTGGGTGCTGACCGCAGACCCTGCGGCAAGTGTCAGACCCTTATTATCGATGTAATCGACTTGATACCGGTCGGCAGTACCTGGCAAGGACTGAAAGCTGTAGGTGAATTTTTCCTGCTGCGATGGCAACAGGGCCGCAAGCCAGTATTTGTCAGTGATACCAATCCAGCCACCAGCGCCCTCAGGCGTGATCTTGATACCGCCAGCAGCCGCATCTTTCAGGTCGGAATAATCTTCTTCTTTCAGGGTTTCATCAAACACCCCAAGCGGGCCTTCATGCAAAATATAGATGCCGCTTGTTGGCGGCGTTCCCTGACGACGGACCAGACCAAAAGGATACATCGTGATGGCGTTGCCAAGCGTACTGGCGACCGCATCATCATAAGTAATCAGATAATCATCATTGATCGAGATTTTCCGGGTAAATACTAGTCCCTTGCCATTATCCCAACGCAATGTCACCGGGCTTGATGGCGACAGGAGGTCACGATCCGCACTCCACAAGGTTTGCGCCGAAGGCATCGGCTGATCAGCATCCGAGCTGGCCCAGCCAAATTCGGCAAAAAATGGCGCTTGGGAACTGGTTTTTTTCAAAAAGTGAATATTATCAGACTCGGTATCCAGCGTCTCACGATAGCTTGTCAGGATAATATCGTCGATCCGCGCACCCTGAAGTGAAAATGATCCTTGAACGAGCGGCGCATCAATGGTGACACGCTTGGCAGTATCAGCAGGAGCAATTTCCTGCACTATCATACCGGGCATACCGGGCGTTGGATTTGCCGTGGTGCCATTGCTGGCAATTGTTGGCGTACCCGCAGCAGCATCGGCTTCGCGTTTGGCGGCTTGCTGTTCGGCGATCAGGGCTTGCTGTGCCTGTTCCTTTTCGATTTCAGGTTGAATGACCAATATCTGCCAGCCAAACAAAACAGCCATTGACAACGCAACAGCCAGAATCAGATTACGATTTTCGGGAGTCATTCACCTAACCTTTAATTTTTGGCATTCCTATTTTTGACAATCTTTTGTCCGTTCAAGAATTCAGGCACTGGATCGACCTTTGGTTCAGCCCAAGGGTGACAGCGCAGGATACGTTTTAGCGCATAGTAAGATCCATGCAAGGGTCCATGTAGGATTACTGCATCTTTCGCATATTGCGAGCAGGTTGGCAAATGCCGGCAGTTTGCCCCCAAAAGCGGCGAAATCAGCAGGCGATAGGCACCAATCAGCCCCAGCAAAGCCGTTACTGCCGCATTCTGCAGCAACGCGCCAGCCCGACTCATGATCGCGCCTTTGAAAATGGTACTGATTTGGCCGCAATGGTGCGATTCAGATAGCGAACCGCTTTTTCAAGCCCATGCCCCATCTCTTGCCAGTTCGCAGTCGCCGTGTCATGGCGCGCAATCAGCACATAATCCATACCCGGCTTGGCAAGCCCTGATAAGCGTTCACGGGCCAGCGCGCGCATACGACGACGCGCCCGATTACGCGTCACGGCATTGCCAATTTTTTTGGTAGCTGTGAGCCCGACCCGCCATTCTTCTGATTCGCGAAAAACGGCTTGGATCACGAGGCCTCGAGCAAGGGCTTTTTCACCCTTGGAACGCGCCGCAAGGAATCCGGCGCGTGACGGTATGGTTTTCATATCAGACACCAGAAATAGGTATCCTTCAAAACGCAGTTACGCTGAGAGGCGCGCACGACCTTTTGCACGGCGAGCTTGGATAACCCGGCGACCACCAACGGTGGCCATGCGTGAACGGAAACCGTGGCGGCGCTTGCGAACCAATACGCTTGGCTGATAGGTGCGTTTCATCTGAACGCTCCTTTATGGCTGTTAATCGAGAAAATTACTGAGTGCGGGGTATAGGCGGCATGGCAACGTCTGTCAATGATATTTGCACCTGCACACCAAGGATTTTGGCACCAAACAGCAGCATTAGAACGCCCAAATCGGTAACCGCGCCGCAACGCGCTGCGTATTTGTCCACAAATTTGGCGTGTTTTGTATGAGTTTGGAACCATTTGCATGAGCAAACCTCGCGTAACTCTCATACAATTTTGGCAGAATTACTAACAGGTTTAAGGTTTTGCCAGCGTGGGGCTTTGCCCCGCTAAACGTCCAGTGTTTGGCTGATCGGCACAAGGCCGCCACACCGTTGAAAAGGATGACCGCGTATCAAAAAATGCAATAGGAGCCGTGACATCTTGAAATTATTTAGTCTCAAACCGCAGAATTGTGTGATTCTTATTCTTGTCGTATCGGTGCTTATTGGTCTGATCTCGCTTTTGTCTCTATCCATCCAGCGCAGTCTTGTGATCCAGCATGAATGGAAAAAACTCTCCGCAAACTACAGAAAGGCCCGCCAGAATGGCGATAATACATCCAAGATTAGCCAGCTTGCGCGACTTGGGAATTATGATTTAGTTGCGCTTCGCATTATTGATCGCAGCCCCAGCATGTTGGCGCCGGCAACGCTAGACGACCTCAACATCGTTGGTCAGCTTATCTATAATTTCAACCCAAATAACACGCCGCAGCGCCATGTATTCATGAGTCAAAATACGGGTATTTCTCAAATCATCCCGACAATGGCCATGATCGTCACAAGCCATGACAAGCCAATCGAACTGATTGGCAGAATTGACAGTCAAATCGTCGGCTTCACCATCGATCAGCAAACGATTTATCATCAAACTTTGGGGCACGCATCTTTCCTTATCATCATCGTTTTAGGGATCAGTATTCCGACCTGCCTGATTGTTTTATGGCTACATTTGCGGTTTCAGCGCCACCCTTTACGCGACCTATTGAAAATCCTGCGGCTGATTTCTGATGATCCAACCATCATTCAACCGATTCCAAAAAGCCTTCAATCTTTCGGCGACCTGCAAACTGTTGCCCAAGCAATCGAGGATTTGCAGCGCAATATGGCACGTGAACTCACCCAGCGTGAACGGCTTGCCGATATTGGCGAGGCTGTTGCCAAAATCAATCACGACATCCGAAATGTTCTAAGGTCGGCAACGCTTGTTAGTGATGCTTTGTTGTCATCCAATGATGAAAATGTGCGCAAATCGGCACCGCTAGTTCTGCGCTCACTCGAACAGGCGGTCGATCTATGCCAATCGATGCTTGATTACCTTGCCCAAACACCTGAGCCACGCCCGCAGAATTTTAATTTTCCAAAACTGCTTGCCGAAATTAAGGCAGCATTGTTGCTGGAATTACATTTTCAGGGGCCAGAATTGATGTTTGCCGACCGCCAAATGATGTTTCGCATTTTGCTAAATCTTGCCCGTAATGCCGGGACGGCTGGTGCCAAATCTATGTTTGTTGAGGTCTGGCAAGTTGGCCATCTCGCTATTATCGACATTGGCGATGACGGCAGTGGCATTCCACGATCCGCCTGGCCGGATCTTTTCTCACCCTTCAAAAGCCGGCAAAGCAGCGGTGGCGGGCTGGGGCTGGCGATCGCACGCGATTTAACGATTGTCCAAGGCGGCATGCTTCGGCTGAGCCGGTCAAGCAGCGAAGGTTCTGAATTTAGGCTTCAATTTACGATGCGGACATTCCCGACCCTGATCACCAAACCGGTACTGTCTTGGCACAAGATTGGGGCATAAGATTGGGGAATAAAATTGCGCCCGCTTAAACCCGATAGAAAAATCTTATGGCGGATACGGGCTAACGCTGGCCGATGATCGGCGTTGATGGTTGCGGCTCAAGATCCCACGGAAAGAAAATCCATGTATCTTGAGAGACCTCGGTGACAAACGTATCGACAAGTGGCCGGCCTGCCGGTTTTGCATAAACCGTTGCCAGATGAGCTTTTGGCATCATGGCTTTTAAGGCTTTCGCCGTCTCGCCAGTATCGACAAGATCGTCAACAATCAGCCATCCGCTGCCATCCCCCGCCATCGGTGACGGTTTCAAAATATCAAGATCACCACGCTTGTTACCCGAATAAGACGAGATGCAGGCCGTATCTATAAGACGAATTTCTAGTTCACGCGCAACAATAGCAGCTGGCACTAGCCCGCCGCGTGTAACCGCGATCAACCCCTCAAACGGGCCCAGCTCAAGCAGGCGCCATGCCAACGCTTTCGAGGTGCGATGCAGCTCTTCCCACGAAACTGGGAATGATTTTATGCGCGGGTCTGTCATATTATCCATCCATGACCAAAAACAGAGGCGATTGGCCCCCTGCCGCGCCATCATATCGGTTTCGGTTAAATGCTGTAAAGCCAAAGCAAGCCTGATCTTGTATTTTTGCTATCAGAAATTGAGGCCGCCAGCATCATCCATAAAATTCGTCTGTAAAGAAAGTGGATGCAAGGGGATGAATATTCACTTGCAAGCACGTCAGGCTTGACCTATGTTGCGGCGGATTGGACGGCATTAATGCGCTGCTGCAAAGCACCGCCTTTTTTGCAAATCGCCAAAGACGCGCTCGTAGCTCAGCTGGATAGAGCACCAGACTACGAATCTGGGGGTCGGGAGTTCGAATCTTCCCGAGCGCGCCATAACTCTTCAATCAGTTTTCCTAAGCATACCCACAATCACCGCCTGTGTCGGTTGATTAAACTTGTCTTGATTCTAACGATCCGAATAAACCCCTGTCACTCAAAAAAGTGCCCCAAGAGTGACCAGAGAGTGACCGAAATCACGCTAGTACCTTCTGAATTTTATTGGGACCAGGGGCAAATATTGCCTAAAAATTGGGATGTGAAAGACGACAAGTCAACTTTGGAGTTACCTATTTACGAGCCAAACCTTTCATCAGTAGATCAAGTTGAAAATGAGTGGGACCACCTAAGATACCTATACGTTTTTTGAAAAAGGCCCATTCCTCGCATCAGCAGGTGTTAATTGGGGCCATCTCAGATAATTCCTGATTAATTGGTTTCACCTATATACACGTAGACCGGATCGTTATCTTAACACTCAGTTTATGTTGCGTGTGATTAGAACAGTATCGACTTAACTACTATTTCAACAAATTGCTTCAGAGAGCCTCAAGACGGATGGTCCGTCTTGGGGTTTTTTGTTGCGCACTCATCAATCACCAAAAGGAGACAACATGAGCAAAACAAAAGATCAAATTGAACACAACACAACTGAAGACCAGACGACCTACCCATGCACCGATACAGGGAACATGGAGCGGTTTGTCGACCAACACAAAGACCACATACGATCACTGGGTAGCGCCAAGGCGTGGCTGATCTGGGATGGGTCACGATGGAAGCCATCTGGGTACTCAGAAGCCTTCGAATACGCGATGAAGACCATCTGCTCGATTTCTGACGAGGTAGAACATGCTACCAGCATCCAAGAAGCCCAGATGATCCAAAAGTGGGCTTTGACGTCCCAGAGCGAGTCAAAGACACGGGCCATGCTGAATATGGCCGCCAACCACCCAGAGTTACTCACGTCAGCCAGCGCATTTGACGCAGACAAGATGAAGTTGAATTGTCTGAATGGTGTCGTTGATCTTACCACAGGCAAGCTGCTGGGGCGTGATCCGAACGACCTCCACACAAAGCTAGTCAACGTGAAATTCGATCCAGACGCCAAATGCCCAACATTCGACAGGTTCCTGAAAGACGTCTTCTGTCACGACCATGAACTGTTGTCTTGGATACAACGTGCCTTTGGCTACACAATGACGGGATCAGTTCAAGAGCAGGTGCTGTTCATCTGTTACGGGATAGGCGCCAATGGCAAATCGACACTGCTCGAGACCATCTCAAAGATACTTGGTGACTATTCCACCAACGTAGACTTTGAGTTGTTCCTCACCAACCAGAAGTCCGACGTCAGGATCATGGAAGCCGTTGGTGAGATGAAGAGCATCAGACTTGCTCTGGCATCTGAAGTCGACTCAACGAAGAGGTTCAACGAAAGTCTCGTGAAACGTCTTACCGGCGGAGACACACTCAGGGGAACCAAGCTTCACACGGGTGCCTTTCAGTTTGAGCCAAATCACAAGCTGTGGTTCCTGACGAACCACCTGCCGTTTGCGAGAGACGGGTCACACGGCTACTGGCGCAGGATCAAGATCATTCCGTTTGACGCTAGGTTCGAGGGTGAGACACTGGATTCGACACTCCCAGACAAGCTGTGGGCAGAGCGAGAGGGCATCCTCGCTTGGCTAGTGAGGGGAGCAATGAACTGGTCAATCAGACTAGGGGCCACTGATGGTCAAAGTGGTCTTGGTCCCTGCGAAGCTGTAGACAGAGCAGTGCAACAATACCGATTAGACAACGACCACACGACTAGGTTCATAGACGAGTGTCTGGTTCTGGAAGACGGTGTTGGAAACCTAGGAGCGAGGGAGCTGTACACCACTTACCAGTCTTGGTGGAGGGACAATCACGATGATGAAATCCCCTCAGAGGCAATCTTTAGTCGACGCATGGAAGAGCGTGGTCTGAAGAAAAGACGTACCAAAGTGGGCTTCGTTTATGAAAATGTTATGGTCGATGAATTTAATAACTTCCGGGCGCCATACGACTTCTAACCACTAAAGCAGAACAAAGTCTGACTAGGGTGTAGAGGGTGTAGCCTATTTCCTTAGGTTCTAAGAGCAGTTCATTCTGTGAAAAGAAGGTTTTTGCCCTACACCACCTACACCCGATAATGAGATCGGCCATGAAAAGCTCTCTGCTCTACTTTAGTTCCAGTTACCAGAAGAGGGTTTTTTGTTCATGAGCTTCTTGAAGAAGGCAACGGTACGTTTGTGAGAGTCCTGGTCCACTTCAGCATTGTAAACGTACTTGCGATGCCCTTGTCGGTCCCAAGCATGTCCAGCACCGTCGTAAACATGTGTTTCAAATCTGGAGTTGGCTTTCTTAACTTTTTTCCAAGCGTCTTTTACATGCTTCATCTTTTGCGTATCGTCATCTTCACCATGGAGAGCCAGCAAAGGGTTGCTTGATGATGTTATATAAGCGGTTGGATATGGCTGTTTCTTCCAATCAAATTTGCCAAAATTTGCTTTCCATACCCCATAGTGACTAGCGGCAGCTCTAACACGTTTCTTGCCCGCTAGATAGGTTGCCCAGAAGCCCCCATTTGAAAAGCCAACTGCAAACACGTTTTGCTTTTGTACCTTTGGGTCATTTTTAGCGAGATCGACAATCTCATCTAGCTCACCCTCGATTGCTTCGCGATAGGTAGAGAACGTCTCCATACGGTTGCTCGGCCCTAAGTCGTGTCGCGTAAAAAAGTCTGGCGCATAGACCACGAATCCGTCGTCCACATAACGTTGAATGAGGTGTTTTACAGTCTTAAACCCACCGCTAGTGTGCAGTGCAATTACAGCTGGAAACGGTCCGTTTCCCTTTGGATAATGCTTTTCGTGAAAAATAGGTTCAGCGCTGCAGGTTCCAGTATAAATGAAAATCAAAAATGAAATTATACAGTGAAATTTATTCATAATATAATCCCGTCAGTTGAAGACATACTGCGCGCTTCTTGAGCCTTTGATACGACTGATGGAACCTGCCTCCTCAAGTGACTGAACAGTCTTGTAGAATTGAGCTCGGGAAATTGACGGCCCGTCATACCCTAAAAGATTGTGTAGCTTTTGATAGCTCATTTTAAACGCATTGTTTTTCTTTTGCTCTGCTGCAAGCCAAAGTATTTGCAAAACTATTCTGTCTGCTTCAGTCAAATGTTCCAGACCCAGGACCTCTGCTGTTTCATCCAGCAATTTCAGCAATGAGACAAAAAATGAAATGTCTCTCATTCCCTATAACCTTTTAACTTTTCGTATATGAGGTGCCTTAAAATTATTAACATACTAACGGCGAAGAAAGCACCTATTACATCACCCAACGCAAATTTTAGAAACAAATAATCCTCAGCTGCTCCCCAATACACGTTGCTGATAATTGCGTTAACTAATGTTGCCCAAAATGCAAACAAGAGTATATTTAGGGGGCGATTGGAGTCGCTAAATTCAAAGCTAATTATCTTTGTGAACAGAGACGCCTTTCTGTAAAAATTGAAAGACATTAGGGATAAGGTAAAGCATCCTGCACCTATAAGAGCTCCCTCTATCGCACGATATGGATCATCCCCGTAAACTAGGGTTCCGCCTAACGTCTGTGAGAGTATGGTGGGAATTATCGCCCAGCCTCCCAAAATGCCAAAGGCGATCGCTTTGAAGCCGTGCGGTAAGTAGCAAAGGCTGTAAAGCTGCACACTTTCATATGGTCGAAGCCATGACTCCATAGGATAAATGATAAGGTTCTGTATCACATATCCTAAAAGCAAGAAAACGACTACAGGTAAGGTCAGTGTTACAACAAGCCGACGCATTGTTTCGCCCTAGAAGGTAGCCATTACTATTCCCAATTTTACCTGAGATTTTCTAATTCTATTCTCTCGCTGTACAGGTTGGTATAGTAATTCCCTGCTGACAACCTTTGATAACTGGCTTGTGCTTTTTACATTAGAGTCAGGAAGTTCACCCAGCGGAATTGAGTATACGACACCAGCATTAAATGTTGCATCACCTTTGTTGTCGTCGCGGCCGGACATTGACAGCCTCAAGCCTCTTGCTATCTGCAGATTTACTCCAGCTTCTAGACCATTTTCCTTATATCCAGCATCCCCCTTCCACTGAAAGCCTCTAACAAACACTTCTGGGTTATATTTCCCCTCAAAGTGATAGGAATACTTCAGGTCGGCGCCATCGAGTGCCTTTTCTTCAATCCCCTTATAAACTTTAGCTCCACTCAATCCATTGTAATAATTGGCGCGCAAACTACCGGTGTTTGTGAGATATTCAATGCCTAAACCAGCGCGACTATGTTTAGACTTAAGTTCATAGTCGAAGAAAACGTTACCACCCAATATTGCGCTCTGATCTGAAACAATGATGCGATTTCCTAACCCTATATTTACAGTGGTTCTGGAATCAAATTGCCCGGCCGTTAACTGAGTGAAAGTGAAACTGTTGTCACTCTCGCTTAACTTAACCACTCCCGTAATTTCTCCAGCCATTTCACCATCAATTGAAGACAAATCAACATCCAGCCTTTTTAGCGTTTCACTCTCAAGTTTTTTTGCCTCAGAACCAAGTTTAGTTGTTAGCTCCCCGACAACAATGCTCTCTAATGTTTGCGTAGCTTTTTGTGAATCACTCTCTTGCGCTACTACTGGGATGACTAAGGCGCTAATGATGCCAACTGAGGCAATTATGATTTTTTGCATGACCTGATCCCTCACTAATACACTGTAACTTTAAATTCAGGAGCCTTGGAGCGGAGTGCAATAACACAGTCTGCACCTCCTGCAGGACACCTAGCGCCACCACCATCTCCAGCCTGCCGTTGTGAAACCATACCGTAGCCAGTTAAACCCATTGAAAATTGAATTGTCTTGGTGTCCGGGGTTATAACTGCTGGCGTGATCAACTGCTGCATATTTATTGTATAATTACCCGTGTCAGTAAATGTCTCAACATCAGTTGGACAAGTCCCGACAAACCCACCAATTGGTGTATAAAGCGTAGTATCATCAGATACCTTGTGGGATTTGGACGTTTTCCCAAATGAATTAGCTGCCCATGTGCTTTCATTTGCTAAGTTATTGCCATCGCAGATGTAGGCAGAGTTTTGATAAGTGAACCCAGCTGCTAGTGAGTCAGCTTCCGTGCCACACTCAACACCAGATTTGGAGTAGAGACGATTAGATTTCACATATTCTCTGTTTGCGATAGTCCAGCAAAATGTACCTGTTCCGGTTCTACCGCGCCTGTTAGCGGAAAATCTAAGAACCATCTTATCATGTACATATTTGCCAACTTTGGTGACAGCGTAGTTGTACGTGCCAACTGGCAATGAAACATCTGAATTAGTTGGGAGATTCGTAGTAGTTCCTGGTAAAAATTGTACTTGAACACCTGTAGTACTGTAGAAAATTTCTTCACAGGTGTCTCTATGAGTAGCCAAAGAAGGTTGTTCTCTACAAAGATATAGTGCGTGCCACGTAATTTTAGCGCCTTGCATATCAACATAGCATTTGTGGTTGCCTCCTGCCGCAACTTCATTGACATACCCATTCGCGTCCACGCTGCAATCTCCGTCCGCAGCTGCCAACACCGAATAGGTGGCCAGCGGAGATAAAAAGAAGGCTGCTAGTGTTAACACCAAACACAATTTAAGTCGGTTCATGTGATGATTCCCATTCCTAATCGTTCTAGGATAC
>Ga0255782_10001363_pt1 | contig 21238 bp, 17 predicted proteins | sample 101ome_26_FD_179980 | JGI IMG/M metagenome (GOLD analysis project Ga0255782, IMG submission 179980) | Coastal salt marsh microbial communities from the Groves Creek Marsh, Skidaway Island, Georgia - 101408AT metaG (version 2) | ecosystem: Environmental > Aquatic > Marine > Intertidal zone >...
GTACATCAAGTTGGGTCAGGCGTTGTCGATTCGCCCAGACATCTTAACCCCGGCGGCGATGAATGAGTTGCAGAAACTGTGCGACAAGGTGCCGAGTTTCGATAACGGACTGGCGTTCGCGACGCTTGAGGCTGAGCTCGGGTGTAAATGGCAGGAAGTGTACTCGGAGCTCGGACCGGATCCCGTTGCCGCGGCGTCGCTCGGTCAAGTGTACAAGGGCGTGCTCAAGGAAAACGGCGAGGTCGTCGCCGTCAAGGTGCAGCGACCGGCGGTGTTGGAAACGGTCTCGATCGACCTTTACGTGCTGAGAAAGTTGGGCGTGTTTCTCAAGCGGTTTCCCGCCATCACGACGGACGTCGTCGGCTTGCTCGACGAGTGGGCGGCGCGTTTCTTCGAAGAGCTCGACTACAACTTGGAGGGGGAAAATCAAACCAAGTTTGCAGAGAGCATCGCCGAGGACTTGCCGCAAGTGGTCGTTCCTAGGACGTACGCAAAGTATACTCGACGTAAAGTCATCACGTCGGAGTGGTTGGAGGGTGAGAAGCTCTCTCAGAGCACCGCCGACGACGTCGGCGACTTGGTGAACATCGGCGTCATCTGTTACTTGAAGCAGCTCCTCGATACCGGCTTTTTCCACGCCGATCCGCACCCTGGAAACTTGATTCGCACGCCAGATGGTCGATTGGCAATCTTGGACTTTGGTTTGATGACGGATATCGATGACAACATCAAGTACGGGATGATTGAGGCGATTTCGCACTTGATTCACCGCGACTACGAAGCCATCGTAGAGGATTTCGTCACGCTCGATTTCATCCCCGAAGGCACTGATCTCAAGCCAATCTTACCGGTTCTCGGCAGAGTGTTCGATCAAGCTCTCGAGGGTGGTGGAGCGAAGAATATCAACTTCCAAGAGCTCGCGGCGGATTTGGCGCAAATCACCTTTGATTACCCGTTCCGGATCCCGCCGTACTTTGCGCTCATCATTCGCGCCATCGGTGTCCTCGAGGGGATCGCGCTCGTGGGTAACCCAGAGTTTGCCCTCGTGGACGAAGCCTACCCGTACATCGCCAAGAGATTGCTGACGGACGACTCGCCGCGCCTGCGCGAGGCACTTCGGTATATGGTGTACGGGAAGAATCAAGCGTTCGACGCGGATAGGATGATCGATCTGTTAGAGGCTCTCGAAACGTTCCGATCGGCGAGTGTGATGTCACAAGGCGACCCGACGAAGCAAGCCGCGAGCCCGCGACTGGCTTTGGAATCGGCGAACGCGCAGAAGGGTCCATCCGCCGAGGAGAAGGCGACGCGCGAGGCGCTGCAATTCGTCCTCTCCGCCGACGGTTCCTTCTTCCGAGAATTTTTATTGGATGAGGCCGTCAAGGGAATCGATGCGCTGAGCAGGGATAACGCGATCCGTCTCTTGACGGCGTTCGGTCTCCAAAACGCCTTCGTTCCCGTCTTCTTGCCGGGATTCCCGAGTTTAGTACCGCTCTCGCCGAAGATGACGAGCGAAGACAAGGCGACGTTGGCGAGCACCACCAAGCTCCTCAACTTTCTCCTCCGAGGCACTCGAAGCGATGAGGTCCAATTCGATGTTCGAGATTTCAATCTCAACACCGCGTCGGTCCGCAGGAACAGCCGCGCTTTCAACGAAATTTCGCCGCTATTGCCGGCGGTGGCCACCGAGATTGTCCCGGAGCTCGTTCGGCGCCTCTCGTCGAGAGTCGCCGCGCGCACCATTCGCGACGTTTTCGGCGCCACGGCTTAGATTACCCGACGCGATTCCTTTAGATTCGATTCATTTGTCATGCACGCACGCGCACACGCCGATACATCCCCCTCGTCGTCCTCCCTCGACGCGCCCCCAGTCTCGAGGGTTTAGACTGGATGAAAAAAACGCGACGCGGCTTGATGGGCATGAGCGCGCCAGTCACCCCATCCGCCTTTGTTCGACGCGCGAGACGGTCGATAGATAACGATGAAGGGGAACAACCAGTTACCTAACGCCCACTTCAAGAAGGATTGGCAGGGCAACACGATCAACGGCCAATGCCGCGTGCGCACCTGGCTCAACCAAGGTACGCCGGCGCGATCGCGGTTTAGGTCTTTCGGCGTGACCACCTTGAGCGCCCTGTGACGACGACGTCGTCGACGCCTTTGATGCGATGAGACGACGACGAAACTGACCTAAATGCGCTTCATCTTCTTCCTCTCCGCAGCCGGCCGCAAGAAGTCTCGCCGCAACGCGCGTGAGCTCAAGGCTAAGAAGACGTTCCCGCGACCGGTCGCCGGGGCGCTTCGCCCGATCGTGCACCCGCCGACCCAGCGATACAACTTCAAGACTCGTCTCGGCCGCGGTTTCACGCTCGAAGAATTGAAGGTACGTGTGACCTCGTCGGAGGACGCATCGACGCGCGACGTCGCCGCGGTTGGAGCGCCGAACGAGACAGCGTGACTGGTCGAGGGTTGTGTGACTGACGAACAATCATCTCTTTCTTTCTGCGTGCAGGCTGCTGGCATCCCGAAGAAGTTGGCCCCGACGATCGGCATCTGCGTCGATCACCGTCGTCGCAACCGTTGTGAGGAGTCCTTGGCGGTACGTGACATTCGCGCGACGCGTGAGCGCGACGAGACGAATTCGGACGCGGAGGCTTTAGGGTCTTTGGTCGCCGACAGAGTCCTCGGCGCGCCGACCAGTCGCGGATGATGCGCGCAATGAACGAGCGCGCCATCACACGAGATGAGAGATTGAGATGACTGACCTTTGTATTCATCGCTTTTCATCCTTCACAGCTCAACAAGAAGCGCCTCGAGGAATACAAGGCCAAGTTGATCTTGTTCCCGCGCAAGAACTCCAAGCCGAAGAACGGCGATAGCCCGGCGGCTGACCTCGCGGCGGCCACTCAACACAAGGGTGCCTCCATCATGCCGATTGAGAAGGAAGAGAAGGCTATTGAGATGGTTGCGGTCACCGATGAGATGAAGAACTTCGGCGCGTACGCCAAGCTCCGCGTCGAGCGCATGAACGCCCGCCAAGTCGGCCCGCGCATCGTCAAGGCTGCACAGGCGGCGAAGGATGCGGAAGAGGCCGCGAAGCTCGCCAAGATGTAAGCTTTGGTGCGTTCGGTATGAATTAAGTTCTTTAGAGGGGTTTGTGTGATCGACGGCGACGCGTAGCCGTGTCGCGTCGAGAAATTTGTAACGGAAGAGAGACATCTGTTCATCGCGCTTCCTCTTCGTTCCACGCGCGCTTTGCGCACGATTGCTTCGGTCGATGTCCACGCTCGCGACGTGCGGCCGTCGACTCGGTCTGCCGCGCGCGAGGATGCGTCGCGTCGGAGCGCCGCTCTCCACGGTTCCTCACAACTAGCGGCGACGATGTCCACTCTAGCCAACGGCGCGTCCACGCGCATCGTCGCCACCGCGCGAAACGCGACCAAGGTACGTGATCGATCGATCGACGTCGCTCGCGCTCGACGAGAGGGCGCGAACGCGGCGCTCGGCGCGTCTCTGTCGAACGCGATTGATATCTACACCGTATCCGAAACGACTAACCGTCGACTCTTCGCGCCTTTTTCTCCATCGAACAGAGACAGACGGTCTCCGCGGCGCGAGGGGACTCGGTCAAGACGCACGCCGGCGGTATGGTCGCCTTCGTCGCCCTCTCCGGCGTCGCGGTCGGCGCCACGGTCGTGTCCCAAAAGCTCATCGAACAGAGGTTGGACTCCGAAATCGCCAAGGCGAAGGCGAACGGCATCGATCTCGAGGATTTATACTACGATTTCGATCTCCCGGGCGACGCGTATCCGTTCGGTGACGCCGAGGGCATGGATTGGGTGCCCAAGGATTGGAAGCCGCCGAAGAAGGGCGACGCGAGATTCTTGCCGTCTCGCATGTTGGGCCAAGTGCAGACGCGCAACAAGATGTACGAGCTCGTGCAAGAGTGCAACACCAAGGGCGTAGACATCTCGGACATTTCGGTTCCCTTCGACGTCTACGAGGGCGAATTCGACACCAACCAGAAGCGCATGATGGAGATGCGCAAAAGGTTGGGCAAGTGAGCGATGAGGCGACGCGAACAGAGTCGTAGTCGTGCGCGCTAGCTAGTATCGATATAAGTACAACAATCGCATCACGACCGGACGCGAGCGACTACGAACGACCGTCTACACGTTTCATTCACGATTTCGCCTCGCGATCGACGGACTCCCACATTCCCGAGCGTCTGAAACCGGTCCCTGTGGAGGCTTTCGCCGCTCTCTTATTCTCGGGGGGCGCGATCATGACTGGGTAAATCGACGACGTCATCACCGCGGCGACGGCGGCGACCATCAGTCCACCCATGACGACCCGTCCCGACGAAGACACCCCAGCGAGGGGAGACATGATCGCGCGCGCGTGAAGAGTGACGTGTAGTAGTGAGACGATCGACTGTTAGGAGAGGCGACTGTATTACTTTTGCAACAATTCTTCTATCAATTTAGCCTTGGCGGCGTTCTTTTTTATCATCTCACCTTGCTCTGCGAGCGCTTTGCTCACCTTGCGCTCGTCCTCGCTGCACGTGTCGCTCGCGGTCGACGCGCCGACCACGCGCCGCGAGCCGACGTATCCGATGTCGTCGTCGTCTCGTTCGGTGGCAATAGCCGCGCGTTCAGTCAACTCTTCGATCCTTTGCTTTAACAGCGGTAGATCGGCTTGGAACGCCTCCATCTGTGATTTGAACAGTTTTTCAGCCTTGGTGAGCGGGTGAGGAATGGATTTTTCCTTCTCCGCCAAGTTCCTGAGACGACTACGAATGCCCTCGTGTCTCGTCGCCGCAGACTCGAGGCGCTCGACGAGCTCGTTGTGCCGTTCGATCGCATCGTTCGCGCTGTCCAATAAAGCCGCCACTTCTTCTTTCTGTCGCCTTATCTCCGCCGTCAGACGAAGCGCCGTCGTTCTGACTTCGTCGTGAACGTCGCGCGCGTAGTCTACATAAATTTCCTTGAGCATGCTGGCGCACTTTGCGAGAGCCTCATTCGAGGCGGGATCTCCCACCTTCATGTCTGAAGTGATGCCACACTCCTTCATGATCTGCTCCGCCGATTTCATCTTGTCTTTCGGAATACCCTCCGCCAGCGCTCGAAGCTCGCTCCTCGAGGCCGCCTCGAGCGTTTGCGCGGCGACGGATGCGGAGAGCGCGCCGGCTGATTCCGCCGTCGCGCTCGTTGGAGGAGGGTTCAGCATGCGATACGTCCCATCGTTTCGAATGGCGACGACCACACCCTCGGCGAGAGGATCACCGAGCGGACAGAGACCCGTGAAGGATGCGTCGAATCCGCACAACGCGACGACTTGAGGCATGGGCAAGGCGTCGTACTCGTCGTGATTCTCGTCCACCGCTTCTTCGGCGGCGGTCTCGATGGCCGGAAGCCACGTCAAGACGATGGAGTGCACGGTGCCGTTAACGCAGACGAAAATTCTCTCGCGAAGCGCCGGATCCCACATGACGCTTCCGAAGACAACCTTTGCCAAACTCTGTTCGCCGGGCGTGGTGCTGAGTTGAATGGTGTCGACGGTGACCAACTTTGGAAGTTCGGGAGCGGAAGAAGACGCATCGCTCATCACGAAAGTGTATCCACGCATATTTTTGTGCGGACCGTCGCACCAAGACGGTTTCATTTCGCTCGGAATGATGTGCACGTGCACGGCGTTCGCGTGAAGCGTCGCCATGGTGCCGCCGCCGCCGAGATCGAAAAACGGCGGCGACACGGCGATGCTCAACGCGTCTTCGCTAGCGGATCCATCCTGCGCCGCCGTCTTCATGGACCGTGGTAAAGGTCCCTGCAAAGCGACCGGGCGATCTTCGTTCTTTGTCACGTGCGCGGCGAGCATCGGAATTCGCGTGTCGGCGAGTTCGGGAAACGTCGCGTTCAACCACGTCGCTGCCGCCTCGTCCGCGACGTCTAAATGCTTGAGCGTCACTCGCGGATACTTGGCACCTCGCGGAGCTACCGGACACATGGCGTGTATATCGCCCGTTTTGGCGAGGAAATACACCGTAAACGTCCCCCAACCGTTCGCGGGAGCGAACGCAAAGTCCACGACGTCCGGTCGCAACGGCGCCGCCTCCGGAAACGAACCGTTCAAATCTAATTTCCAGCACCTCTCCACGACAGGTTTCCCGCCCACCGCGACGTTATCGCAGTTGATCAACCGAAACACTCCGTCCGTGGTCAACATAGCCAACGTCGCGTCCGCGCTCGGGTGCCACGCGCACCGTACCACGCGCACGCTCGCGACGGCGTCAAACTCCTCCTCGCACACGCTCACCGTCTCGCACTCGAACGCCTCCACGCCGTCGCCTTCCTCGCTCGATCCCATTCCCGTTCGCATCGTCCCATCCGACGCTCCCGCGCTCAGACACGCAACGTAACACGCCGCCCTCGGTCTCGCTCCCGAACCCTCGTCGACGCGTCCCGACACGCACGCGTGTCTCCCGCTCGGGCTCACCGCCAAGCTCTCCGCCTCGAACGCGCCTTCGTATCGCGGCGCGTGTTTCACCACCGACAACGCGCGCGCGTCGAACGAGGCATCGTTGGCGAATCGAACGACGTCTCGAGACAGCGTTGAACGAATTTCACCCTCGACATTCAAAACGTACACGACGCCGCGCTCGTCCTCAGCCACGGCGTTCGAGCGAGCGTGCGCGGCGGTGGACGCGCGCGCGGTGGATGCGTTCGCACCGCGCGTGACGTGGTCGAAGAGCGCGGCCATGGCGACGCGCGCGCGCGTGTGAGGGTGAGGTGGGGAGATTTCGAGGACGCACCGATGCGCCGACGCGCCGACGCCGAAGAATGCGTCGATCGGTTCCTTTGACGCCCGGGACGCGTCGACGATGATGTGGTGTGTTCATTACACGACGTTCGTTCGTTCGCTCGTTCGATCGTCTCACCGACCGCCGACAAAGACGACGGCGGCGCCGAGCGTCTCGATGTCGCGCTCGATGCGTTCGAGCTTGGTCTCGTGCGCCTCTTTTCTGGCGCGCCTGTTGAGCGTGTCCACGACGAACGGAAGCCTTTGATACGACGCGCTGAGTTTCGCGTGTTCACGTCGAAGATTTTCAATCAACATCTCCCGCTCGTCGTCGTCCATGCGTCCCGCCCGTCGCCTCTCGTCGATATTTTTAGCGCGCGCCTTTTCCTCGGCGCGCGCCTCCGCCTCTCTTCGACGATTCATCGTCACCAAATACGTCGGCACGCGTCCAAAATCATCTCTCACGTCCATCTTCGTCCCACGAATCGTGTCCACCGCCTCCTCCCTCGCGTGCGATCGTTCAATCACCTCCAACGCGTTCGCGCGCGTCCAGTCTCTCTCCACCCGTCTCGGCGTCCACGTCTCTCGCGCGTTCGGTACCGCCGGTTTCCGCGCCATTCCTCGTCTCACCGCTCGCGACGCGCGTGCGCGTGCGGTCGTCTCTCGCTCTCTCGTCACCGCCGCGGTGGCGCGTCCGAGCGCGCGCGCGCGTCGTCGGCGGGGCGCGCGCGTCGACTCGGTCGGGTCGGCTCGGGACGGCACGGCGTCGCGCGTTTCGTCGGCGTCGTTCATCGCGACGGCGTCGTCGGAGGTCACCGGGCGCGCGTCGACGATCGCGCGTCGACGCGATCCGACGGACGCGTCGGCGTCGTCGACGATCGCGCGTCGTCGTGTCGCGCGTCGTCGTCGCCGGATGAGTGAGGCGTGAATGACGATTGGCATCGCGCACTATGCATACTATGATCTAATTAAAAAGTAACACAATACATATCGCGTGTCCTATTTATAACACACGACGCACGAGACGGGAAAACCTCCTCCTCCGGTCGTTATCTTCGCACTCGACGTCGTCGCGTCGTCTCGTCTCGCGTCTCGCGTCGACGACGGACGGCCGATCGACGGACGGACGGACGACGATGTCGCGCGCGGTGTCGCTCGCGCGCGGTGTCGCGTCGACGGGGCCGGCGTCGACGCGATCGTGTGGGTCGACGCGCGCGCGGGCGAGCGATGGGGACGCGCGCGGGACGCGCGCGCGAGGGGCGGTGGAGGCGGGCGCGGCGCGCGGGTGGGACGCGAGACGACGGTTTGCGATCGTCTCGCGCGTCGAGCGGCGCGGTCGGTCGGTCGGTGGGTGCGCGGGCGCGGGAAGGGGGGCGTCGGGGACGGAGGCGAGGCGCGCGCGGCGAGGCGGCGCGGCGGCGGCGGCGGCGGCGAGCGGGGACGATGGTGCGGAGGCGTCGACGAGTTTGGACGCGGGAAGGACGCTCAAGGGATTATTGATGTTTTGCGCGCCGTTGTTGGCGTCGAATCTCATCTCGCCTCTGTTGACGATGACGGACACGGCGTTCGTGGGGAGGTGCACGGGGGAGGCGAGCGCCGTCGCCTTGGCGGCGCTGGGGGTGTCGACGCCGTTGACGGATTACTCGGTGTCGCTGTTTGCGTTCATCACCGCGGGATTGACGTCCATCGTCAGTCGAGGGGTGGCGAGCGGGGAGGATGAGGACGAACTGAACGGAAAGGTGTACGGGGCGCTGTTCATCGCCGCGGCGAGCTCCGTCGCGGTGGGGGCGCTGTTGCTCACGCGCACCGAGGCGTTGTTAGATTTATTGAGCGTTTCTGGGGAAGTGAAAACGATCGCGGCGTCGTACACGCGCATTCGAGGTCTCGCCATGCCCGCGGCGTTTTTGACGGCGTCGGCGTACGCGACGTTGGTGGCGAGAAAGGACACCGTGGGACCGCTGTTGTGCGTCGCGCTCGCCGCCGTGGTGAATTTCGTGGGTGATTATCTCATGGTGTCGGTGTTTAAGACCGGTGCCGCGGGCGCGGCGTGGGCGACGACGGCGTCGCTGTACACGGGTCTCATCGCGATCACGATTTTGCTGAAAAAGCGAGGTTTGTTGAGATTTCCACCGCGGCAAAATTTCCGAGGGGGCTCGGCGTCGTTTCTGCGCGCGATGATTCCCACCAAGGCGCAAGTCGCTCCCGTGATGCCATTCTTCGGTCCGATCACGTTTCTAGTCGCGGCGTTGTTGGCCATCTACACCACGCAGATTCTCGCGGCGAACGCGCTCGGCGTCACCGTCTCGGCGGCGCACAGAGTCGCGGCGACGCTGTTCTCCTTAACTGTCCTCTGCGGCGATCCCTTGGTACAGGCCGGCCAAGCCTTCATGCCCGAGCACATCTTCAACCCGGTCAAGACAAACGCGCGCAAGATGGCCATGATCCTCTTCCAATTCGGTCTCTTCACCGCGGCCGTGTCTTCCACCGGTTTCGCCGCGTTTTGTTTCCTCGGCGCGAGCGTCTTCACCACCGACGCCGCCGTCATCGCTCAACTCCAATCCGTCGTGCTCCCGATGTCCGCGACCGTCGTCGCGAACATTGTTTCCAAGTCTCTCTACGGGGTCATGGTCGCCGCACGCGCGCTCAACTTCCTCGCCGGACTCACCGGCCTCGGTTTGCTCGGCTTCGCCGCCGCCATGCTCTACCTCGACCGTCACGTCGTCGGTTTAGCCAAATACTCGTACATTTGGTGGATCACCTTTGCGTACTACGGTTTGGCGAGCTTAATTTTGTTCTGTCGCATCAACGGCATCGTCTTCAAATCGATCCTTCGCGACGATGCCGAGGACGAGGACGCCAAAGCCGCCGCCGCCTAGTCGCGTCGCGCCGCGTCGCCAGGGGGCCTGCTCGTGGGCCTGCCACCACTGTCTTGCATAAAAAATCACTTAGCCCATATAAATATCTTTGTATGAAAAAAGTAAACCCTAGATGTAGAAGACACCGCACACGTCGGCGCGCGCGCCACTTTCCGCACACGAAACTTATCCATGTCTCTCGCGCAACGACACGCGTTCTCCGCCTCGCGCATCGTCGCGGGCGCGACGAAAAACTCTTCCGGACGCACGGCGCGCGCGCGCGTCGTTCGAGCGGACGCCGCGGTGGCGGAGGATGTCGAAAAGGCGTACGTCCCCATCGCCGACATCAAGGACACGCTCGGACGCGGGTTCATCGTCGTCGACATTCGATCGCCCGATGAGTGGGCGGAGGGGTCTAAATCGACGTGGAAGAAGATTTGTCTGGCTGTCATGGACGAGGAGACCGGGGAGGTTGAGATGAACCCGTACTTTCTCGCGCAAATCAAGGAGGAGTTCCCGAACACGCTCAGTCGCATCCTCCTCTTGTGCGACGACGGCACGGAACGATCCGAAATCGCGTGGAGAGGCATCACCAAGCAAGGTTACTCGCAGTGCAAAATCGTCCAGGGCGGCAGTGAGGCGTACTTCGAGGCGTTTCCGCTCACGGATGCGGATAAGCGCGTCTGGAAGCTCCAAGACCAGCCGGGCGAGGATTTGTCGCAACTCGTCTCGGGCGTCAGCATGAACATGGATCACATCTTCCAAGATCGCAGATTTTAAAGTGATGTCTATTTTATCGCAGTGCTTGACTATTCTACATTTTACCGCTAATGTTCCAGTAAAAGGAAGACGTGATGTTTGTAATCTCAGGTGTAGCTCTACCGTCCCGTCGAGCGCGCTGCGCTCATCGACACGGCGCGCACAACTCGCTCGAACCCTCTCGCCTGAGAATGATGAATCGATTCTTCTCCGTCATCATGTTTTCGTCCGTCACGACGCGTTTCCGCACCCTGAACCCCTCTCCGACGTGCGTGGGGACGATGGACGCGAGCAGCTTGGTCCATAAGTCGTACGAGTCGCCGCCGAGCCTCTTCGCCAGTCGCGGCAGCCCGTACCCGAACGTTCCGTTCCGCCGTTTTCCCGCTCGCAACTCTCGCACCAAGCAACACGGCGATAATATCAGCACATCACCGTATCGACTGAATAATTCCACCGCCCGTCGCGACAACTCTCCGCACAGGTGCACCCCGGTGAGCACTATCCGCGCGCCGCTCTCTCTCGACGCCGCCATCATCACCCCCACACCTTCGTCATACACGTCCATTCGACGAAACCGCACCAACGGTTCGCTCTCCAAATGTTTCAACATCATTCTCCCGTCGTTATCCACCATGACCACCTCGCGCACGTCCGGCAACGCCTCCGCGCACACCGCCGCCGTCAACCCCTTCCCGCTACACAAATCATACACCACCACCTCTCGTCTCCCATCGCCCGCCGCCGTCATCGCCTCCAACTCCTCTCGCGCGAATCCACTCGCCGCCATCGCCTCGGTGATCTCTTTGCGCAGCGATTTCCCCTTGATGCGCGCCCAGGAGGCGTAGTTGTCGTCGAAGCGCAGCCGCCAGAGAAGCGACCGGTCGTGCCGCTCGACGAACGCGCGCAGGTGCGCGTTGGCGCGCACGCTCTCGCCCTCGAGGAGATAATCCACCGATCGCTTCGACGGTCCGCGTCGCGCGTCCGGCGCAGGCGGCGCGTCCTCGTCCATGCACGGAGGGACGCGCGACGCCGTGTCGAGACGGCGTCGACCGTTGCGCGCGAGGTCGTCACACATCGTCGCGCGGCGCGCGATGGAGACGGCGCGCGATGGAGACTGCGCGCGAGGTGGGACGGTGCGTTGCGCGGCGTCCGTCTCGAGCGATGACGGCGCGCGAGCGAGGGGGACGACGACGCCGGCGCGGTCGATGACGATGGATGATGACGACGCTATTGGTCGAGCCGATGACGATGATGACGACGACGACGGTGACGTGCTCCGAGGCGCGTGGCTCATGAAACGAAGCGACGCGACGAAGACGTGGAATCGTCGGTGGGTGCGCGTGACGAACGGGCGGTTAGAGTTTCGTAAACGCGCGGATCCGGAGGGGACACCGAGCTCGAGCTGCGCGCTCGCGGACGTCGCCGGTTGCGTGGTGTCGTCGTTAAACATACACGGTCAGCGCGAGCGCGCGGGGTGTGGAATCTACGTCGAAATTAAGGGGAAAGGGTCAACGGAGGGGGTGTTTTTGTGCGCGGAGACGCCGCGAGAGGCGACGAGGTGGGTGGAGGCGTTTCGGGACGCCAGGGCGAGCGCGCCGAGAGAGGGCGCGAGGACGCGCGTCGACGCGAGGAACGACGCGGTGGACGCGCGGGCGCGAGACGAACGGCGGCGTGCGAGCGTTCGAGGCGGTGGTGCGTTGGTGGCGTCGGCGCGGTCGGAGGTGGACGCGACGTCGCCGAGTGGGTCGTTGGACACGCGAGGACGCGTCTTGGATACGTTTGGGGCGATGGAGTTGGCGCTCCAGGCTAAGGACGAGCTCTTGGCGGCGGAGGCGGCGGGGAAGTCGTCATTGGAGAGTGCGCTTCGCGCAGAGGGTAAACTCAACGCCGAGTTACAGAAAAAAGTCCTCGCGCTGCGAGAGCGATTGGACAGTAGAGAGAAAGAGTTGAGACTGGTGAGAGAAAATCTCGACGTGGAGAAGGAGTACGCGCGCGAGCTCAAAGAACAGCTCGACGAGGCGCTCACGCACGCGACGGAGATGGAGGATACCGCATCCGCGGCCACGGTCGAAATCGAACGTCTCGATAGGGAACTCGCCGACGCGAAATCGACGCGTGAACGGATGGAGGAGGCGTTGATGAGCGAGGGAGATTATCTCCGCCGACGCGAAGCCGAGGAGTTTCAACGGCAACGACATCTGGAGACGCAACTCGACGAGGCGAAGAGGAGGATAGACGAACTCGAGGCGAAGCACGAGAGAGAGATGGCCGAGGTTCGCCGACGCGCGGCGCACAAGGTGGCCGTGGCGAGCGCCACGGAACAAGAATTACTGTTGAGCAGAGACCGGTTGTTGAGCGAACTCGCGCGCATGCGCCGCGAGGGATACGAGACGGTGTTGCACACCAATCGCGATACGGGACAGGTGAGCGCGACGCCGACACCGACGCGCGCGCGCACGGCGACCATGCCCACGACGCCGTCGAGACTCGGGCAAGTCTCACCGTCGCCGAGACGCGTGACGTTTCAAGACGCCGTTCGAGTGCACCGCGTTCGCGATTCGCCGAGCGCGCCGCGGTCGCACGCGTCGCACCCGGAGCCCGAATCCACGCCTGATCGAACGCGTCGCGCGCTGTTTCAGCGCGCATCGCGTTCGCCGGGAAAACATCTCGAAGCGAGCGCCGTCATCGATCGTCTCGACTCGCCCGGAACTCACGGGTGTCGAGTGCAGTGACTTCGTCGTCGTACGTACAGAAAATTACATTGTATCTATTATTCCCCCTTTGCCTTATCGTCCTTCGCGCCTCCACCGCGCAGAACGTCGAGAACGCCATCGATCAACAGCTTCGTCCACGCGATCTGCAGGACGTTAAAGAATAAGTTTGTCACCAGGAAGCCGTACGTCACGGCGGGAAATTTCGCCGTGCCCGCGCCGAGGACTTCGAACGAATCCTTCCACAGCTGAATCGAGTGCTTGATGAACAACACGTCTCGCACGACGATGAACATCAACGCAAAGAGCACCTTGGCGAGCAAATCCATCGTGGGAAGTCTCTTCGAGAGTTCCGGATAATATTTTCCGAGATCGACCCACACGAGCGGCAGCGAGCTCGTCTCCGTCACGCCCATGAAAAATAACCCATAGTACTGACCGAATCCCATGTGAAGTCCCGCGATCGCGAGTCCCGCGGCGAGCGAGTGATGCAAGAGCATCTCAACCTTGCTCAGTTCGCCGTGTCCAAAGGAGACGAAGAAATCCCAAATCTGAAACCCGCAGTTGACGAGGATCATCTTTCGAGAGCTCATCGGAATCGGCGTGTGAAGCCTCGCCCACGCGGTGTCGTACCCATCCTCGAGGTCGTACAACCACCCGTACGTGCCCACAAAGGCACAGTAGGCCAACGGCACGAAACACGTCAGCTCAAAGGCGAGAAGGAACGGTTCCTTTCGCATAAAGCTCGGTGCGAACCGCGGGCACACGATCCGGTTGAGGACGAAAAAGGCGAGCGCGAGGTACAAGACGGTGTTGCTCACGAAGACGACGTCGTCCGCGGTGATGCCCGGGGCGACGCCCATCGCGCGCGCGACCATCGCTCGCGGGGCGGCGCGGTGTGTGGCGTGGAGTACCTTTTGGGGGCTGTTTTTTCACGAGGCGGGCGCGCGTTTCGGTTCGTTTCGTTACAAAGAGAGGACTCGTTCGTTTCATCATCCCACCGTCGTCGTCGTGCGCATGATTTCGTTCACGAACTTGTCGATGTTTTCATAGCCGAGAATGTATTCCGCGCCCTCGCCGAGTTCGAAGGAGAAACCGTCGGCGGGGTCGTCGTACACGGAGTGTTCGCGCATGAAGACGCGACGCTTGACGAGACTCTGAAGCAGCTCGCGAACGTCGCCGAACTGCGGATGAGGACGCGCATCCTCTGCAGAGATGCCGAGCTTTTTCAACTGTTCGAACAGCGCCTGCTCTCGAATGCACCCGCTCGAAATTTGAATCAACGCGGCGACGACGATGGCCAATCCGCGCGCCGGCGCGTCGTCTGGATTATCCACAAATTTCCTGCGCATCTGCGCCGGTAACACGCTTCTCAGCGCGTACCACTTCATCTGTCCACCACCCTGCGCGTCCTTGACCGTCTTGGCTGGTTTTTTATTCCGACTCTGCGCCCGCGCGCACTCGACCATTTCAAATCCAAAAATGTCCAAAAACTTCTTCTGCGCCAACGCCACGACGTACGACCCCCCTCGCGTCGCGCGTCCACCCGCCCCTCCGATCGCGCTCATCGCCTCTCCAATCTTCGCTCGACTCACCGGCGCTCCTCGCTCACGATGCGTCGAGAACAACACGTATCGCATCACCTCGCTCGTCAACCGTTCCCGCTCCTCGACGCTCATCGCCTCCACCGCGCGCGTCCCCATCTGCGTCGCCGTCTCCTCCGCTCGCTGCGTGTACTCTCGCGACAACGCGTCCACGTCCACGTCTCGAACGCCCACGTACTCCACGTTTCCTCGCTTCATCGTCTCATCGTCGTCGTCATCATCGTCGTCATCATCATCGTCGTCATCGTCACCGTCATCTTCACCGTCCCGTCGACGCTTCGTCCCACCATCCCCCCCGGTCACGCGCGCGTCGCGCACACCACCCTCGCGTCGCTTTCGCGTCGGCACCATCCACCGTCCGTCGTCGCGTCGCGCATTCACGTGCAAGGCTTTCATCCATCTCACGATGTCATCGTTCCACGCAAAAGTCGCGCGCATTCAAAAAAAAAGAAAACATCTCGTTAGCGCTCGCGAGGTGTGTGTCTCGTTAGCGCTCGCGAGGTGTGTGTTCGCACGCATTCATTCATTCACTCATTCACTCATTCACTCGTCGACGACCCCGCACTCGTCGACTCGTCGATCGACCGCGCGCGTCGTCGTCGTCGTCGTGTGCGCGCGCCATGTCGTCGTCGTCGTGTAGACGCGCGTGCGCGCGAGGATGGACGCTCGCGCGAGGGATGATGACGTCGTCGAATTCATCGCGAATCCTCTCCATCGAGGGCGGCGCGCACGAGGGATGGCGCGGGAAGTCGTCGTCGTCGATGAATTCGACGACGAGCGCGATGGTGACGTCGATGCGTGCGACGCGCGCGTACGCGGCGTACGATATAAACTCTCGATCGAAACCGCACCTGAACGTGGGGACGATCGGACACGTCGATCACGGGAAGACGACGCTCACGGCGGCGATCACCAAGGTCATGGCGGAGGCGGGCGGCGCGACGGAGATCGCGTTTGATCAAATCGATAAAGCGCCCGAGGAAAAGGCGCGTGGGATCACGATCTCGACGTCTCACGTGGAGTACGAGACGGCGACGAGACATTACGCGCACGTGGATTGTCCGGGACACGCGGATTACGTGAAGAATATGATCACGGGGGCGGCGCAAATGGACGGCGGGATTCTCGTCGTGAGCGCGGCGGACGGGCCGATGCCGCAGACGAGGGAACACATTTTGTTGGCGAGACAAGTCGGCGTGCCGTCGCTCGTGGTGTTCATGAATAAGGTTGACATGGTGGACGACGAGGAGTTGGTGGAGTTGGTGGAGATGGAACTTCGCGAGTTGTTGAGCTTTTATCAATTTCCGGGTGACGACATTCCCATCGTCAAGGGTTCGGCGTTGCACGCGCTCAAGGGGACGGAGAACGCGATCGGTCGCGATAAGATCATCGAACTCATGGCGGCGATCGATGCGTACATTCCGGAACCGGCGCGGGCTTTGGATAAGCCCTTCTCCATGCCCGTCGAAGACGTGTTTAGCATTCAAGGTCGCGGCACCGTCGCCACGGGTCGCGTCGAGCAAGGCATCGTGCGCACGGGCGACGAGGTGGATATCGTCGGTATCGTGCCGACGAAGAAGACCACCGTCACCGGTGTCGAAATGTTCAAGAAGACGCTCAACGAGGGTCAAGCCGGGGATAACTGCGGGTTATTGCTTCGCGGTTTAAAGCGCGACGAAGTCTTGCGCGGACAACTCTTGTGCAAGCCGGGATCGGTGAAACCGCACGCCAAGTTTGAAGCCGAGGTGTACGTGTTGAAGAAGGAAGAGGGTGGACGTCACACTCCGTTCTTCTCCAACTACCGTCCGCAATTCTTCATGCGCACCGCGGACATCACCGGTAACATCACGCTTCCGGAAGGCACGGAGATGGTCATGCCGGGCGACAACATCACCGCCGTCTTTGAGCTCATCACCCCGGTGGCCATGGAACCCGGTTTGCGCTTCGCTCTTCGCGAGGGCGGTCGCACCGTCGGCGCGGGCGTCGTGTCCAAGGTGCTCGACTAGACGATCGTTCGTTCGTTCGTTCGTTCGTTTTTTTTAGTGTGAAAGGGATGAAATGAAAAAGAAACCTCGATTATTAAAAGTGACCACATCTTCGTTCGTCTTCGCGCCGACGCCGACGCCTACCACGAATAACTTAAAACCATCCGCGCTTTTGATCCTTTTCGCGCTGCGCGTCAATCATCTTCTGTTTGAGCGCCTCGCGTCCGCTCAATTGTCCCTTCTTCGCAGCCGCCGCTCGCTTGGCCCGAAACGCCTCCTTATTCGCCTTTTTCTGCGCCAGCGTGCTCGCCCCGCCCACGGGTTTGAATCGATTCTTCCCCACGTTACACGTCGGACATTTGTACGATCGCGGCAACGCCGCGAAATCACCCTTAAAGACGTATCCACAATCCACGCACACGTACGCCCCCGTCGCCCCAGCCGCGGCTTTGTTCCCCCCCCCACCAAAGTTAAGAAACGCCTTGGTGTCGAGCCCACGTCGGTGAGACGACGACGTCTTCGACTTCGACGACGGGACCGCGCCGCTGGAGGCGAGACCGCGCGCGAGACGCACGCAGGATCCAGACGACGACGACGACGACATCGATCCTCTCGCGAACGCGCTCGTCTTCGTCGTCGTCACGACGCTCGTCATCATCGTCATCATCGACGTCACCATCCACGCGGACGTCCGTCTCCACGAGTGACGACTTCGCGACGACGCGCGACGGCCGTCTCGGTCGTCGTCGTCCCTCACGACCGACCGACCGTCCTTCGCGACCTTCACGCGCTCGCGCGCCCGCGCGCGTCGGGTGGACACACGAGCACGAGGCGCGCCGAGGGGGCGGTCACACCACGTATCGTACTCGAAAAAAGACTATGATTCCAAACGTCGCGGACGGTCACGAAAAACGGGAAAAACGGACACACGGACACCCGTCCCCTCGATCGATCGCGCGCGAAAAAAGAAGAGATGAACCGCGAGAGAGACGGTCGACGGACGAGTCGTGAGCCCTCGAGGAGGGGTTTTGGATGTACACACGAAAACCCCATCCCCGCGCACACGACGATCGACGACCGACGGACGACGGACGCGCGCGCGATCGATGCGATTCGATTCGTTCGACGCGATCGACCGATCGATCGATCGACCGATCGCGACGCGTGTGTGCGCGGGAGTGTGCGACGCGCGTGTGCGCGAGAGAGTGGACGAGACGCTTCGAGACTGGTGCGGTGGTGGTTCGGACGCGTGGACGGACGACGAGACTGTAGGACGAGACGACGACGAGGACGATGGGGATGACGGGATGTTCAACCTCGACCGCGACGATCGCGGCGGCGGCGCTTTTTGAAAAGACGACGACGCGTTCGGACGCGCGGTGTGGACGCGTGCGCGCGCGAGGCGTGGTGGTGCGACGACGGGCGTCCGTCGGTGCGTCCGCGATGGCGACGAAGGTCACGACGACGAACGGGTCGGCGGTGACGCCGATGATGACGATTAACGCACACACCAAGACGAGAGGGTTGTTCGCGTGCGCGCCGCGCGCGGGGGGCGGAGCGGTGGAGATTAACCCGAACGATCCGCCGGAGGAGGAGGTGTTCGATATGTCGGCCGGTGGGCAAAAGAGGCGATGGGCGATGGTGTTCTCCCTGTTCATCGCGTTCGTGTTGTGTAACCTCGACAAGGTGAACATGTCCGTCGCCATCGTCCCGATGGCGGAGTCCTTCGGCTGGACGGCGACGCAAAAGGGTTTAGTCGCCTCGGCGTTCTTCTGGGGATATTCGTTCACGCAGATCCCGGGCGGTTGGTTGGCGAGCAAGTACGGCGGTAAGGTTGTCTTGTTCTACGGCGTCATGCTCTGGTCGCTCGGTACTCTCATCGCGCCGTGGTGCGCGGCGCTCGGCATGCCGGCGCTCCTCGCGTCGAGGTTCTTGGTCGGTCTCGGCGAGGGCGTCGCCCCGGCGGCGGCGACCGGCGTCTTGGCGAAGGGCGTTCCGCCGAGCCAAAGATCCAAGGCGGTGACCACCGCTTTCGGTGGTCTCGATGTCGGTTCTTTGACCGGTTTGCTCATCGCTCCGCCGATCATCTTCCACCTCGGCGGCTGGCCCGCCGTCTTTTACCTCTTCGGCATTCTCGGCTTCTTCTGGGGCGCGTGGTGGTTCATCTCCTTCATGCGTGATTCCTCCACGGACATGAAGGAGACCGCCGTCGCGGGCGAAAAGAAGGCTCTCAACATCCCGTGGGCCGCGTTCATTCGCAACCCGCAATTCTGGGCGCTCACCGTCGCGCACTTTACGTGGAACTACTTTTCGTACGGTTTGCTCGCCTGGTTGCCGTCCTTCTTGGCGAGCGCCATGGGTGTGACTCTCTCCAAGTCTTCCTTCCTCTCCATTCTTCCGTACTTGTCCACCGTCATCATGACCGCCATCATCGCCCCGCTCGCGGGTAAGCTTGAGGCGGACAAGACGCTCACGCGTACGCAAATCCGCAAGGGTTCCCAAACGCTGTGCTTCGGCGTCGGCGCCGTGACGCTCACCGCCATTGGTCTCATCGTCAACTCCACTCCGGTCGCGGCGGTGACGAACCAAACCATCGGCTTGGTTGTTGGTCTCCTCTCCGTCACCTTCGGTTTCGCCGCCTTCATCCGTACCGGTTTGTTCTGCGGTCACCAAGATCTCTCTCCCAAGTACGCGTCCATCATGTTGGGCGTGACGAACACGGCGGCAGCCATCGCGTCCACGCTTTCCACCTTCTTCACCGGTCTCTTCCTCTCCCAAACCGGTGGTAACTGGGCCTACTCCTTGTTCTTCCCGATCGCGGCGCTCCAGTTGGCGTCCGTGTTCGTCTTCCTCATCTGGAAGTCTGATCCGGTTGACTTCGACGCCGTCGCGTAAATCGACTCAACGGGGACGAAGCACTCTCACACACAGCAAATGTTACGGAGATTTAATCTTGTTCTCTCACACAATGCCTCACCGTACGGTGCGGTAACGACACCTCACGGTGTCGTGTTGTTTCTTCGCTCTAGTACACACTTGCAATTGAATTAAGTTATTGCCACACCTCGTCGCCGAAAAAGCGTCTCGTCGTACGAAAAAAGCGCGCGCAGACGTCGTCCCGCGACGCGTCCTTTCTTTGTAGACGACGCGACGCGACGCGGACGAGACGCATCGCGCGCGAACGAGAATGTTGAGCACACGGACGACGAGACGACGAATTGTGCGATCGATCGCATTCGCGGCGCGAACGATTCGAGCGAGGGCGCGAACGAAGGACGCGGAGAAGAGTCGAACCAAGATGAAAAAATAACCTCGCATTCATTATTCCTCAACTGTGGAGAGAGTCAAAATTTACGCAGACTCCGCGGCAGCCTTGGCCTTGGCGGCGTTCTTTTGTTGCTTGAGGTAGAAGGTGTAGACGGTGGAGACGACGACGGCGATGAAACCGGCGATGTACTTCCAGTTGAGTTCCTTCGGGAAGAGCATGAAGGAGATGACGATGGAGAGCACCTTGCGAAGAGACTTCACGATCTCAGCCTCGGTCGCACCGAAGTATTTGATGAGGGAGAGGATGAAGGAGACGGAAGAGTAACCCATGACGGAGAAGCCCATGATCATCGGCACCACTTGCGGGTTCGCTTGGGAGAAAGCGAGCGCCGGGGCGAGACCGCCCGAGGCGATGAGCGGGATCAAACCGTACGCGGTACCGATCAAAGAGGCGTAGCAGAGCACTTCTTGGGTCGTGGACGGCGTCTCGCAACGGAAGAAGTTCTTCTCCTCGAAGTTGGCGCAGATGGCATCGACGCACAAGGCACCGGCGATGAGGAGGACACCGATCGGCGCGAACGCCGGGGAGGAGGCGACGTCGCCGAGGGTGAAGAGGACGATGCCGGCGACGAGAATCGCGGCGGACAACCATTCCTTCCAGTTGTACTTCTTACCGACGATCAAGACGGAGAAGGCCATCACCGGGATGATCTTCGCAGACTTGAACACGATACGAGTCGCGTAGTTCAAGTAGGACAACGCATAGTTGGTCAACGCCATACCCCCGTACGTGTACACGGAGAGGATGCCGTAGTTCTTCCACGAACCCTTACGAGAGTCCTTCGTGAGCTTCATCTCGAGCGCACCGCACAAAAAGTACGTGAACGTCGTCAAGACGGTCATCCACGCGGAGAACTTGAAACCCGGGATGCGGAACACGCCCTCTTGAAGCGCCGCGAAACCGAGCGCGGAGCCCAAGGAACCCGCGGCGAGAATGGCGAAGGACACGCCCTCGTTCTCCGGAAGCGTCAAACCGAACACCTTCTTCGGTTCACCCGGCGCCGCCTTGGCGACACCACCAGCCATACTGCGCGAACGAACGATCACACACGCACGCGCGTCTCGGTCAGTCCATCCATCGCTCGCGTCTCGCGTCTCGCGTCTCCGCCTTGGGTCCCAAACCCTTCACCACCCTTTTCGTTTGTTGAGGGATTGAAGTGAAAGACATCCCTTTTGCGCCGTGTCATCCGTCATCCCCC
>Ga0255782_10001370_pt1 | contig 21178 bp, 20 predicted proteins | sample 101ome_26_FD_179980 | JGI IMG/M metagenome (GOLD analysis project Ga0255782, IMG submission 179980) | Coastal salt marsh microbial communities from the Groves Creek Marsh, Skidaway Island, Georgia - 101408AT metaG (version 2) | ecosystem: Environmental > Aquatic > Marine > Intertidal zone >...
TATAAATATATGCCTAAAAAAAAAAAAAATAAAAATAAATCAAACTATAATCAAGAAAAGCGAGAGAATCAATGTATATCTATTCTAACACCAACTTATAACAGGAGTCGATTTTTACCTCTAATAAAATATAATATTAAATCTCAGTCATATGATCATTCTAAAATTGAATGGTTCATTTATGATGATGGTCCGGAACCTTTCTTTACTAGTGAAACTCTTGAAAATACAAAAAAAGAATTAAGTCCAATAAAAATAAAATATCATTATGATAAAAATAAAAAATCTATTGGTTATAAAAGAAATTATTTAGTAAAAAATGCTTCTCATAAAATATTAGCAATGATGGATGATGATGATATATATTTTTCAACATATCTTACAAAATATCACTCGCTCATGAAAGAGAAAAAAGTTGGTTTAGTTGGATCACCTGAAATGTTATTCATCTATCCAAAACTAAATTATCATATATCTTTTATTAAATGTATTGCTGAAAGACAAATACACGAAGCAACTATGTTATTTACAAAAAATTATTATAAATCAATGCCAGGATTTGATGATGGCAGTAGGGGTGAAGGAGCCAAAATGATAGATTTCAATGAAAAAAATGTATATATGGCATCAATATCTGATTGTATGATGTGTATATCACATAATAGTAATACTATTCCAAAAGATAAATTTAAAAAACAAAAATTAGATATAAAGTTATTAGATCAAAATTATATAAAAATAATAGAAGATATTATGGGCGATCAAGTTAACAGAAATCCATCACTTGAAGATTTCCTTGTAAAAGAAGATTTAAATGAAACAAATAATTCATCAACATCTTCGAGTAATTTGGATAATGATATATCTGATATCCTTGAAGATATTTAATTTGAATTAATAAATGTAATATTTAATTAATAATAATAAATAATATGGATAAATCAGTCAAAGACTGGATACATTCATTAAATGTTAACACAAAGGATAGAGAAAAAATAACTTTATTTGCTTTGTATTCATTATACAATAGCTATGATGATATTGATTTTAAATATCTTCAGAATATATTGTTATATGATAATTCAGATAATATATCCGATAATATAGAATTTGTAATAAATAAAAAAAATAAAATATTAAATACTGATTATAGTTATAGGGATGAATCACCAGAAAGAAATGAAACTACCAATAATTATAATTTTAAATTAGAAGATATATATTTCATATTTTACATATTAATTATTATCATATTCTATTTAAAATTATATTCAATATAAAATAAAATATATATAATTTATTTTATTTTATTTTTAATATCATGTATATCCTGTTTTATGTATGATACATCCGTTTTTAATAGTATCATATCATTCTTAATATCTGATATATGTTCATTTTCTTTAATATCTCTATTTTCTTGAGCTTCAACTTTAACACCTAACATTTCAAGTTTCTCTGATTGTTGCCCAATTTTAAATATTATACCGGCTATAGATAGTGCCGCCCCAGCATGTTGTAAATATGTTATACTCATCTTATATATATATATATATATATATTTATATATATATATAATATTTTTTTTATATTTCTATATATTCTATATCACATGTTTCATTTGTTTGAATATATTGAATTAAATAACCGTCATACTCATAATATACATATTCTTTAGTAATTATTACTGGATTTACTTTATTATTGAAAATAAGATCAAGATAATATAATTGTTCAATATCACTTAATATAATACCAAAACGATTTGTATATATATCATCATGGTATAAATCATCTAGACTAAATATTCTCAATTTATAAGGATATCTAATAATAGAATTAATCTTTTTTTTTAATATATCAACAGAATTATCTATAATATTATTATTATTTATATGATATAATTTCGCCTCATCTAATTCTATTTGTTTTTTATAATTTAGTATTTTATTTGATAGTTCTGAATGTCCATTTAATAATTTGGTTAAGATATCTTCCATATCTTTATAGTATACATATGTTAATATATTTAAATTATTATTTACCACCACCACTATAATTAATAGTTATTTGGGGACCAGATCCATTATTAGTCAATGTTAATGTTATATTTGTACCGCCAACAAATGTCAGTGTTCCTGAATCACTACTTGTAGGTATCAATAACTGTTGTGATGATCCACTCGCATTTCCACTCGCATTAATTGGTATACTAATACCTGTTAAACTAGTTGAAACATTTATATTACTAAAACTAGCATTGGTATAGCTAGCACTAGTACCACTAACATTAGTAATTGTAATATTATCAATAGTACCACTATTAATATTATCACCACTGATTTGATTATTGGCTAATGTTAAAGTTCCACTAGATACATCAAGAGTTTTACCAGATCCGACGGTAATATCACTAGTGTCAATAGTACCATATCTATATGTACAATGTCTTAAATGGGAATGCGAGATGCTACTATTTACTAAGTGATCAAGTTCTAATTGATCATTATCAAATAAAGAATCAGATATTGTACTATCTTTTATTAGCACATTAGTTAGATTCGCACCATTAATGTCAATATCATCTGTTCTACCAGAAAAAACATCAATATTAAAACTTAAACTCATACTATATATATATATTATTTATTTTTTTTCAATTATAGTAAACTCAGCAATAAATCTCCCTGTATCATAATAAAGTTCAGGATTACCTTTAGCAAATTCAGCGGGACTTTTTGTTAAATCAGGTATTTTTGGTAAAAATAGGTTCATAATTTGTTCACCCTTTAAAACAATATTAGGATTATTTATATGGGGTGTTCCACCGTGATTTTTATCACATTCATTATCAGATATAGGTGTATTTGATATTAACATATTTACATTTGAACAATTTGTAAAGTTATCTTTAACTATTGTATGAGATGCGGATGTTGAAAATAATATCCTATTTGCCTTTAATCTGGTATCATTGAGTAATACACATGATACCATCGATAATGTATCAGTGCCTCTAGATAAAATAAATTCTGTATTTTTTTTAATATGAGTAATACTGCCATTTGAACTACCTGGGAAATCTATCCCAGCGTCAGACCCACTGAAAGAATTATTTTGACCATTCCATAACCAATTTATATTTTGAATCATATATGTATAATTGTTACTATTTTGTTGTCCATGAAAAATAGAATCACCGTGTAAATTTGTAATATTACCCGATAATTGATCTATTCTACCACATGGAATATCTGCTAGATAATTTAATTTTTTAGATTTATGATGAACACTAGAAAAATAATTACCTAAATCATTATTTTCATTTGGTATAATAATATTATTTGCTATAATATTGTTCCCATTTGATATTAAACGACTAGATGATCCACCAATGGCGGATGTATAAGTATAACTAGAATTACTAGCGACTTTAGTGGTTGAATTAAATTGATCAATATTTAATATAAATGCTGAATTATCATTATCATTTGATATATTACAGTTGTAAGTCGTGACATTATCCAGATATAATTCTGATATATTATCAATTATAATTGGCTCATGTAGTTTTATATGGAACTTATCCGAAGATCCTAATATAAATTTATCATTTTTTTCATACTGATCATCTATATCTAATATTAAAACTTGTTTAGTGTTAATTTTATTAAGATAAGATGTAGAATTATAATAATTATTCATATATATATAATAATATCTAATATAATATTTTAAAAAATTAAATTTACTCAACTATTATTTCATTATCATCATCTTTTTTAGATTTTTTTTTATTTTTTGTTCCTTCCTTTTTAACAGGTTCAGGTTCAGGTTCAGGCTCAGGTTCAGGCTCAGGTTCAGGCTCAGGTTCAGGCTCAGGTTCAGGCTCAGCTTGGGGTTTAGGTTTTGGCTTAGGTTTTGGATTTGATTCGGTATCTGGAGTTGGTTGTTCACTAATATTGTTTTCTAATCTATATTGTTGTGGTAAATTATCGTTTAGATTTTTATTGAACTCAAACTTTTTCTTTTTATCGGCACTTTTACCACCAGCATATTCTTGTTCTATTTGTTTTCTTTTAATAGATTCTATTGATTTACAAAAAATTTTATAACCGGATAAATGATCTGGCATTTCTTCATATTTACCTGATAATTGAAAATATTGCCATCCTTCTGTTTTTAAATTTTCACATACTAAAGAATACATAAAATAATTTTTATCAAGTGAAAATAATTGTAAGAATCCATTACTTACAGTAACTGTCAGTGATATCATCCATGAACCCCAATATGATATTTGATCAAAATTTTTAGGAAGTTTAGTAGGATCCATTTGACCAACAGATAATAATGCAGGTAATAGTATACTACCCATTGTTATTGTGAATCTAAAAAAATTATACCATTTTTTAACAGATGTTATCTTTGAATCATATAGATTAACTTCATTTAAAAATCTTCCTCTTATAATATTTTTTTTTGTATCATCGATATTTAATGTATTTATAATTGGTTCAATTAATTCATTATAATCTCTAGACATTTATATCATATAATATTATTTTTTTTTAATTGGAATAAAAATAGAATACCTATTGTATTTATATCTAAAAAAAAAAGCAGGTCCCTTATAATTAGTTTATGCTAATTATTATTCGTTGGTGCTATGTATAGTGTCTTTTCTCCACTCAATTCACCAGTACGTAACATATATCCAATACTTAAACTGATCGCATCCGAATTCGGGTTGTCAATCAGTTAAAAGTTTCAGACATTGATGAGAGTATCCAAATGAATGTGTAATGGCTAATTCTTCTATATCATAACATTACGGGCGCAATCCCCGGCCCCCTGCTTCCATACTGTAAGTCGTTCACAATATGGGGATGGATAATTCCACCTCTATTGGTTCGGTGGGCTTCTAAACTCCACACCATCCATCGTCTCTACTAGCACGATTCCAAATATTGGCTGTTGAATTGATTAGTATGCCTCGCATTTCACGTCACAATCAACCTTGAATATACTTATTGGATGATGGCGCCCCGAAGGGCTACATCCAGACTGTCGTTTCTATAATTAATTTCATTATTTAATCGATCAAGATATTGACGTCTGATTCCATTTGTAAAAGAAAAATAAATAAATAAATTTCAAATTATTTATTTATCTTCAAAAAAAATTATTTTTTTTTGTTTTTTTAATTTTCTTTTTTTTTTTTTTTTTTAATTTTCTTTTTTTTTTTTTTTTTTTGTCTTTCAATTTTCTTTTTTTTTTGTCTTTTCTAGCGAACATGATCATATGACTCTTTCATATCTAGGCATCGTTTCATTAAACATTCACGTGTTCTCAAATCTTCTTGATTACGATCCAATTGTTTCTGAATACGCCTAATGAATCTTTTATTTGCATCAATCTCATCTAACTCTCTATTAATTCGTCTGATAACTGAATCTCGTCTACTTTTTTTCCATTCCTTAGGATTAACATCTGTAAACAACCGAATCTGATTATCTACATTTTTAATCGACTCCTCTGAAATCTTTTTAAAATTTTTCGGAGGGGTAGCCGAATCCTTGAATCCTTTAAATGTCATTTTTTTCAACTTCATTTCATGTTTGTCTTTCTTGTAACAATCAACCTCACATGTCATGATGAACTTTCTATCCCAGGTAACGTCAGTGTGACCAATTGAACATGGATAAAACACTAACTGTCTTACTTGATTTATCATTGGCTCATAATTCACGTCAATACATATCTTGATTGTTTCACCTTTAGTAATAATCTTTCTCCGTGATTCCGACAATCTTAAATCCATATAGGTAATTACATATATATTCTCATCACTATCATTGTGAATTGTGAATTCAAGTCTTGTATCGGTTGATAAGAATGTCATTTGGCCTCGCGACCTAAAGGTCGCCCTAGTTATAAAGTTACAAATGTTAGTGTGACCCTTATTCACACAATACATCATTTTGTGAAGAGTTAGACGAAAGTCTGTTGTAAACGCCTCATTGAAACATTTGCTAGTAATTCTAAGTGCATTGATGCACTTTATCGTGCGCAGAATTGTGAATTGCATATCTGCGTGGGAACAATGTGTATGGCAGTTGAGAATCATTGTGATAATAATCAACAATATTTCCTCAATCGCCAAACACTCAAATCCAATCGTAGCATCGTGATCTACTGCCTCTTCGTGGGTAGTAATCACTTTTGTGTTGCGCATCGCATCTTTTTTCTCTCTAGTGAATCTCTTCACAGCTTTTGCGTGCTGTGTTTTCTTCCTCTCACGATCTTGCATGATCTTTTCCGCTCTTGTCAATTTAGGCATTGAGGTAAAACCTCGCTTTCCTCGCTTTCCTCGCTTTCCTCGCTTTCCTCGCTTTCCTCGCTTTCCTCGCTTTCCTCGCCTTTCCTCGCTTTCCTCTTAGTGCTTTATAAACTCTTGTACCTTGTTTAAAGTAATAAGCACTTGGACCGAGCTCGTATGTGTAGCTCTAGGTAATATTTAATTACCATAAAATTTTCAAATTATATAATTATCTATAAATATTCTATTATTATTAGAGGCAACATATAAACAAAAGCATTCATATTCATTATTAATGAACCAATAGCAACCGATGCTATTATAAAATTATTACAAGATTTATTTTTTATATTATCTCTAAATAAATACCAAAATAATAAAAACATACCTACATAATTACCTAATAAACATATTTTACTTTCATACCTACCAGTTTTTATTGGATGTTTTAGTAATTTTGAACTAAATACATATTCATATGGATGATGAATAGAATATTCTGTTTTAAAATAATTAAACATGTAAAATATATATAATCCCAATAAGAAAGAATATTTCATTATATAATATATAATTATATATTATAAATCTGGATCATCTTCTACTGGAATAATAATTTCAACATTTGATGAATTTATAGGTATATCTATATGGGAAGCATTTGTATATGAAGCATTTGTATATGAAGCATTTGTATATGAAGCATTTGTATATGAAGCACTTGATCCATTAGTAGTAGAATCATTTACATATGAAGCATTGGATCCATTGGTAGTAGAAGTACTTGTACACATATTACTTGAGTTAATATCTAACCTACAGTTATATATTTCAGTAGATAAGATACCCGTTAATTCTACTGGTAAATTCATATTTGATGAGTTTTCTATTTCTAATGATTTTGATTTTTTAAAACTTTTAATATATTTCATTGGTATTTTTGGAGAAGTTAACGTGGCTTCATGATAATCTGAAGCTATCTTATGTAGATATGTTGGCATTTTTTCTCGATTATCACATGGTAATGATAATTGATATTTTATATCTTGTGAAATATTTAAAAATTTATCAGAGTACACTTGATGATTTGTAATCCATTTTGAAAGATTCCATTTTTTCAAAATACCAGTAATCGTTCCGGAACATAAATTACACCCACCTGTAATAACTATTAATAAATTATTATCTATAATACTTTCATAACTATTAGCTATAAGTGTAAATAATCCAACTGAAAGCGTAGATAAAATTAATGGTGTATATATAATATTTCCCAATGTATTATATTTATCACTTACATATAAATGTAATTCTTTATACCAATCCGATTTTTCAGATATTTTTTTTAATATTAACTCATGTTGACTATGCCATAAACTAGATGTATTTTTTTCTTTTGATTTATATTTATTTATTACTGTATGAAATTCTGGAGTATCAATATAATCATTGTGAAATAGATTAACTATATCACCAATAATTTTTTCTGATTTACTCATAATATATATTATATTATATATATTATATGTATGAATATTATGTCAATATTATAATGTTAATAATAATGTGTAGTTTATATAGATATACATCCAATTATTTATGGGACAAGATTGTATTGGGTACAACATTTAATAAATTGGGGTTAAATAGAATGGGCAATGAATTAAATATTAATAGATTTAATATACATAAGGGGAGTTATGGAAGCATTCTTAATCAAATGAAGCTTATGAATAATTATGAACATTTCAATAATCATATATTAGATAAAATTAGGGATAATCCAAATAGTACAGAGTTTTATAATAATTTTAGTAACAGAGTTAACGAATACAATAAGAGTTTTAACCCTGTAAACATTAGATCGAGATATAGTAATATGATAAATGATATTAGGCAGCGGGGGAGAAATGCGATTGGATCTAGATTAGATGAGATGAGACAGCAGGGAAGAAATGCGATTGGATCTAGATTAGATGAGATGAGACAGCGCGTGGGTGGGGATACGATTAGTAATATAGAAAATGCTTTAATGCCTAAAAATCCAATTTATATATTTCTTTACTGGATTGGAATGTTCGTCATAATGTATATAGGCTCATTATTTGGAGTATTAATAGTTAACTCTGTAAAAACTCTTATGGATGATAATAGTAATGCTAGTTCTAGTCTTGAACGTATAAAAGACAATGTAAGCTCATATATCTCTCAAAATAATTGGACAATAATATTTAAGATTTCAATATTTTGTATTCTTCATTGTTTATTTGATTTTTTACAATATGATGCTTATATAGTACCTGGTGTGGGAGAGATTGTAGAAATTATAGAAAGAATACCAATAATATGGTCTATTATATGGGGTGTATTAGTTATGTCGATATTTTATAGTATAATATCATTGGCTAATAGTAATCCAGAATGTAAAGACAACAAATATAAGGAAAGATGTATTCCAGCATTCGGTACGATGAAATGTCCAGAAGAAGAACCATCATGGAGCTGCTGGTTTAGAATTTAAAGAATAATTTATAAATATAATAAATATTATAGATGCCTATAAAAAATAAAAAATTAAAAAAAACTCATAGTGATAAAAGATTAACGATAGATGCTATACATAGTAAGATATCCGAAAAATTTTCAAGCATAGAAGAAGAAAATGAATATTATTTAGATAATGGAGAATTATTAAATGATTATTATAAAAAAAAAAATAATACAGATTGTATAAATGATACCTCTAGTATTATGAATTACTTTGAAAATAAAAAAGAAAATGATAATACAGATATTATATCAGAATATATAGCAAATATAAATGATGAGTTCATTCATGATAAATTTGATTCAGATGAGGTTTTATTATATAAATGTAAATATTGTAAAAGAAATATGAATTATAAATTAATTGAGAGTGAATTATTTTGTAATGAATGTGGTTATACTGTTGATATTCTAGTTAATACTGAAAAGATATCTTATAAGGATGTTCCAAGAGAATTAAGTTACTTTGCTTATAAAAGAATTAATCATTTCAATGAATGGTTGGCCCAATTTCAAGCAAAAGAGACAACCATAGTTCCAGTTAAAGTTTTTGAGGATGTTAAAAATGAATTAAAAAAAAATATAAATTTAAAAGAAGATAAAATTAAATATGGATTAATTAGAGAAATATTAAAAACTACGGGTAATAATAAATATTACGAACATATTCCATTAATAATTAATGTTGTAACAGGTAAGAATGCTCCTTTATTATCTTCCGATTATGAAGAAAAATTAAGAAATATGTTTAAAGAAATTCAAATTCCATTTATGAAGCATTGTCCACAAGAAAGAAAAAATTTTTTATCTTATTCATACGTATTACATAAATTTTGTGAATTATTAGAATTAGATGATTTATTAGAATATTTTCCATTATTAAAAAGCAGAGAAAAACTAAAACAACAAGATATGATATGGATTAAAATATGTAGAGAATTACAATGGCAATATATTCCTAGTATTTAAAAACAGACAACAAAAGCCGCATCGGGCTTATGTCGGGCGCGTCGTGCACCAATTTTTTTTGTCTTTTTTGTCTTTTTTTTTGCCTTTTTTTTTTGTACATTCACATTATATAATCTGCTCAGAAGCAGATCTGTTCTTGTATCGATCCAAGAAGTCCTCTTGCGTCATAGCCCCCAAAAGGACTTGTCCAACGCCTGCTTCGAGGAATGCTTTATCAGAGATCAGTGCTCTGAGGTCATTCTCTTGAAACCCACTCATCTTAAGCATATTGATCGTGTCAGTGACGTTGGCTATCTTTCTCTCTAAGATACCAACCTTTTCTTGCCTCTCTGACATTTCTTTGAATTGACGCAAGAAGTCCTCTTGCGTCGCACTCCCATTGCGGATGTAACTGATACCCCGCTTAAGAATTCTTTGCTCAGAAATAAGGTCCTTGAGGTCTTCCTCAGTTGACCCCGACATCTTCAACATTCCGATAGTGGCTGTGATGCCATCAAGCTTCTTCTTGACTTTTCCAACCGGCTCTTCTCCAACCGGCTCTCCAACCGGCTCTCCAACCGGCTCTTCTCCAACCGGCTCTGGTTCCGGCTCTGGTTCCGGCTCTGGTTCCGGCTCTGGTGCCGGATGCGGTTGCGATACTATGTGTTCCGCCACCATTTCGCGTGCCTACCCCGTTGAACTTCTTGTACCTGTTCTTTGCGTGTGACACGTGGACCGAGCTCGTTGTAGCTCTAAGTTAATAGAAAAAAAATATTAAAATTTCAAATTATTTGTTATATCTTTAAATATTACTTTTGAACCATATTATATTTTTCTGTTTTTTTTCTTCTATTTTTTATTAAATTAATTATATCATTTGTTTTATACTGATCATTCAAATATTCATATAAACATTCTTCAATCAATTTAAATGTTAAACTTTCTTGTACATTTGTTTTTGTCATGTGTACATTTGTATCTAAACTAGTTATTTTAAATACATTAGATTCCATATCATTCTCTTGTATATGATTAACTAAACTATCTGATAATTTATTTTTTTTTTCTCTTAATTCTTTTAATTTGTCTAAATATTCTCTTTGAACATTATCAATTTTTACCCATTCGATAATGGAATCATTGAAGTTCATATATACTATTATACTATATTATATCCATAGTTTTAAGTTAAAACAAAAAAAAAAGATTACTGTCATACAGTATTTCGTCTTTTTTTTTTCTTTTTTTTTGTAGGTAATTGTAGTCGCACTACATATATACCTAGCCGGACGGCTGACCTCGAAGTACTACCTTAGTGGGTCCCAACAAACATTAGTGGTCCGAACAAGCTTTGTCCGCTCGTGCCTCCAATTCAAGTATCCTAGTCGGATCTTGTTTGCTGCGGTTGCTTCGGTTGCTGCTTTCACGATCTTGTCGACCTCGTCGGATACTTGGTGCACGATATCTGCACAGAGCTTTTTGTCAACTACATAGGCCGTAAAAAGAGCCACCTTTGCCATTCGCAAACTCTTCTTGGCCTTCGATCCTTTCACTCCGGGAGATCCATCCATCTCCATCCCTCTCCGGTTGGACGAGTTAACACTCGATCCAGTGGCTACCTTGTCGCGTATCACCTCTCGCGACCCAGACAACCTGCGGTTTTTTACTAGCTCACCGCAAACTTAAAAGAAAAAAATATAAAAAATTCAAATTATTTGCGATATCTTCAAAAAGATATCTTGTTATAATAAATATAAAAAAATACACGTGGATGGTGTACTTCTACGAGTCTAATGCTCTCGCATATTTTATAGTGTTTTGCCTATTCACTTTATAAACTACCGTTACCAAGCGTGCTCCCGCGCTATTCTCAAAAGATCGGGATCATTCTTCAGGTGGTCGGGCGCGAAACGCAATGCTTTTCCGTCCTGCTCGATCGCAGTCATGACAACGGACCCATTCAATAATAGAATCATTGAAGTTCATATATACTATTATACTATATTATATCCATAGTTTTAAGTTAAAACAAAAAAAAAGATTACTGTCATACAGTATTTCGTCTTTTTCCTTTTTTATTACTTATGGATTATAGAGTTCCCAACTCTTACCATTTGCCGTTACGATCGGCACATGTGATATAAATCACCTCCTTTATTCCGAACTATCGTCACTCTTGTTCCAACTCGCCTTATCTTCGGGTACCCATTGATCTCCATCCTTGACCATCTTTCCCATACATATCGCATGTAACTTCTCCGAATAATGTTCGTCGATTTCGCCTGTAAAACTGTTCTTCATGGGGGATTCGTCTTCTCCCATCTTTTCGTACAAAAGATTCGTTTCCTTGCACCAGATCAATTCGCATCCGTCATCATCAATTGTTACACACTCGCCTGTTCCCGCTCTCTGAAACCGAAGCTTGCGATTCAAATCCCGAACCCGCATTGCTTCCTCTACTGTAAGATTCTTGATCGTCATCAACCCACAACCTGAGTGAACGAAAGTTTCCAGATCTACAGCCCATTCTCCAGGTCCGAGCTTTCGAGGTTCATTTGAGCGCTCGATCGGATACCGTGCACCATTGAGAGTCACCCACATTGGATCACTCATTTTTTACCGTTGTGCCACTCACTCAAACCTCTGTTTTTGCGTGTGAAACTTGGACCGAGCTCGTTGTAGCTCTAGGTAAAAGGAAAAAAAAACAAAAAATTCAAATTATTTTTTATCTTCAAAACTTGATATCTTTATCGTTTATAAAATAGTAGATAAGGTTTTTGTTGTAAATGGTTATCTATATAAGATACACTAGTGTCATTATACATACGCCACTTATCATCTAATAAATTTTTACAGATAGCATAATAATGCCCTCCATTTAAATCACCACTGTGTATACACATTCCAATTAAATTATATTTAGTCCCCCTATTATTATAATCATATGAATAATTAGAAATATCTAATATTTCTGGATATTCTATAAACTGATTAAGATTCTTATATTTTTTTAACTGAATAATCATAACATCAGATGTTTTAGAAAACTTAATACCGATATTAGCATTAACTTTATTGTGACATGAATCACATGTCCATAGATTAGATGAATCTAATTTACAATCATTATATTTTTCGATAGCATCATTTAATGTATTCATATTATTATTAATTTCTAATTGTAATATTAAAAATGGGTCTATTGTATTAGAACAATAATTACATTCGGGGCAATTTGTTGATGTTATCATTTGAGAATAAAAACGATCTATTATATATGAATAATCATTTGAAAAACTATTTTCCCATTTTTTAGAACATTCCATAATTAACTTATCTTTAATTTTATTATTTAATTTAACTTTACAGTTTTTTTTTATAGATTTATGTAAAAAATCTAATAATGTATGTAAAAATTCCTCTGAATCATTCTGATCAAAACTAAAAAAAGATATATTATTTTTATTTAATTCATTAATAAATTCAATAATAAATTCTTTAGTTGATACAACATGAGATCTAGTATTTCTCCATAAGCTGTTATTAAGATTTAACCATTCTTTAAATAAATTATTATTATTATTAAAATCGTTCATTAATTTATTATTATTTGGATGAAATATTAATAAATGTGATAAACATTGTAATATAGAATTCATATAGCATGTATTTCCATGGTTTGTTAAACCTTTATTACCTGATAACATGTATTTTTTATACTATATATATATAAAATTATAGTTTTAAATAAACAAAATTAATTAGAATAAGCAAGACCACCCATTCCGCTCATAATTCTTAGTACATTGTAATTAATGGCATACACAACCAATTCTATAGCATCACCATTAACACCTGAATAAAGATCATTTATAATTAGACGTGTACTATCAATTCTTGAGAAGTTACATGTACCAGATGGTTGATGTTCTTCAGGTTTTAATGCGAATGAATAAACCCCTATTTGGTCTAACTTTCCAAAATCAACAACATCACTTCCAGAAGCATTATTATCATTCCGTTCTTTAGACATAACGCCCTCTAAACCACCATATAAATTACCCGGTCCAGTATGATGTTCAAATATTTGTGTTTTTGAGAAATATTGCCATCTTCTATTAGCGCTGAATCGATCGTGTCCATTTAACTTAAGAGTTAAATTTGTTTTATAATTAGCTATTCCAGGAAGAACACCATACCAATCTGTCTTATTATAGAAATCTGCAGCAAAAATTAATTCTTTAACAGGGTGATTAAAGTTTAGATCTATAGTAGCATTACAATATGAGCCATTACCAGGTCTAGTAGAAATACCGGTATTTCTTTGTACTTGTTCAATTAGATATTCATGAGTACCCTGAGCAAATCGACGACGTTCTGGTGTATCAAGGTATATATATTCTGCCCATATATTTAAATCATCGCCACTATTAAAATAAAATCCACCCCCAGAACTTATTCTATTACTAAATTTAAGTTTTAATTTTACCTCGTGATATTGAAGAGCTATTAGAGGAAGAGATAAACCAGGATTTTTACAGAACCAGAAAGGTAATGGAATAGATAATTCGGGAATATCCCTAGTAGTTATCTGTGCTACACCTGTATTATCTGGATGATGTGAAGTTATTCCACCCCCTCCAGCTAATTTTTGATATCTAGTAGATGGTCTATGTACAGTTACGTGAGAACTATTATCTGGCTTGTCTTGGGGTATATTCTGCGCTTTTTCATTATACGCCACAGTAACGCTTGATGGTAATCCACTAACTTGCACAAATGAATCATGTCCTGCGGCATCGAGAAATCCAACAACAGATGTTTCATTTTTCTGTGTTAGGCGGGCCCATACTTCCATCCAATGACCATATATCTTATCAATCTGCTGACCACCAATCTCAAGCTCAACATAATCAATTAATGAATGTCCTGGATTATGTGCTAATCTTCCAGTGTCTAATTTTTTAGCGGGTGTTTCTAAATATACCTTATGTACTAAATCACCATTACGCGAAATAGTGACATTCATAAAACTACCGGCACTTGGTGTACCATCGAATGTCTGTTTAATAACCTCTCTAGAGAAGTTAGTGTGTCGGCGGTAAACTACCTTGAAAAAAGTAATCTGCGGATTAGATGTTAGGTAAATATCCTGTGCACCATATGCGACAAGCTGCATTAATCCTCCTCCCATTTTCTATGTTATAATATAATATAGAAAAAAAATAAATAAACAACACATTATTTAAAAAAAATATTAACTAAATTAGTTAATTAGTTACTTAGTTAGAGTATGCTAGACCACCCATACCGCTCATAATTCTAAGTACGTTATAATTTACAGCATATATAACAATATCGATAGAAGACCCGTTATTAGCAAATAAATGTTTAAATGATAATCTTGTACTATCAATTCTAGAAAAGTTACATGTTCCCGATGGCTGATGCTCCTCAGGTTTTAGAGCAAAAGAATAAACACCTATCTGATCTCTGGCGACGTGATCACCCCAAACACCACCATGCCAATCTTTACCGAAGGGGAATCCCTCGTCACCGCCATTATGTAAATTACCCGGGCCAGTATGGTGCTCTAATATCTGAGTCTTTGAAAAATACGCCCATCTTCTATCAGCACTGAAGCGATCATGACCATTTAGCTTGAGTGTAACTTGAGTATTAGCATCGGCGATACCAGGTAGAGCACCATAATGTTTATCATCGAAGTTACCACAGAATATAAGTTCCTTAACAGGATGATTGAAATTTAGATCGAACGTGGCATTGGTTCTACTGGCACTTGTAGTGGGAGTGGTTCCATCGAATCTCTGTAATTGCTCAATTAGATATTCATGTGTACCCTGGGCAAATCTGCGACGCTCTGGTGTATCTAGGTAAATGTATTCAGCCCATACAGAAATTTTGTCAGCCTGTGATGATCCTTTTTCTAAAAATACATTATTCGAAAACTGAATCTTTAGTTTAACCTCATGATATTGTAGAGCAATAAGTGGTAGAGAAAGTCCAGGATTTCTACAGAACCAGAATGGTAATGGTATCGAATATTCAGGGTAATGTACCCCATCGCTTTTAGTCAACGAGGAATTAAAACCAGCAGGTGGGGTACTGGATACACCCCCACCACCAGAAATTTGCTGATAGCGAGAAGCCGGGTATAAAACAGGAGCGTGTGAAGCATTAGCTTGTCCCCCATTTGTGGGGAAACTTATTTTAGCATTCGTTCCACTAATCCTTCCAAGTGTCGTACCGATATTCGATGGATACGAAGTTAAAGCATATTCATTTTTCTCTGATAGGCGAGCCCATACTTCCATCCAATGACCATATATCTTATCAATCTGCTGTCCACCAATCTCAAGTACAACATTATCAATCATAGAATGACCGGGATTATTTAAATTGAATGCAGATGAACTAGCATTAGGTACATTGTGTGACGGTGTTTCTAAATATAATTTATGTACTAGATCACCATTTCGTGAAATAGTTACATTAATATTTTTACCTGCTCCGGCATTACCCGAAAAGGTCTGTTCAATAACCTCTCTAGAGAAGTTAGTGTGTCGGCGGTAAACTACCTTGAAAAAAGTAATCTGCGGGTTAGATGTTAGGTAAATATCCTGTGCACCATATGCGACAAGCTGCATTAATCCTCCTCCCATTCTTTATATATTATAACATAGAAAAAAATTTTGGAGAAATTAACATAAATTAATTTATATATTTTTGAAATACACCTTTATTATATTTATTGTCTAATTCTAATACTTGTTCAACTGGCTTCATGATCTGATTTGATATGTAAAATGAATAATCTATATCTACATTATTACTTTTTATATAATCCGGTAACTCTATTCTATCCCCCTGTAAAACTTTTTTACATTTAGGTGTTCCTTTTTTTGGACCACTTTTGTATAAACTATTAGTATTATATAATTCTTCATATGTTAATTTTTTATAAACATATGGTATTCTATCACCGGCTTTTGGTCTATTTCCAGGATCACGCTCACCTATTCTATCTGCTAATACTTTATGTGCAATAGTTAATGGATTCTTATAATATCCTCTTAATGATTTTGTTATTATGAAATAATTAATACTAAATTTTCCATTATTAATATCATTTAATGTTTTGTCTAACCATTCTATGGTTTTATCTAAATTTTTATCAATAATAATTTTTTCAATAATATTACCAAATACATATTTAACAATTGGTGCATTATCTCTTCTTTTTGTAACAATACCCATTGATGTTCTTTTAAATTTTTTATTATCAACATCTTTAATAGTTTCATATTTATCGCCAATATAACGTTTTTTGGATATTAATATAAATGGATAAAATGTTTTTTCATATTCTAAATCTTGTGGATATGATAATATATTTTTTGTTATATATTCACCTGATTTCATACCACAGTCAATTGTATATTTTATAGCATCATCACCTGTCAATATTTTTCCATCTATAGTTTTTCTAGAAAACTTAATAAATACAGAATCTGTATCACCATATATTATTTCTGGTTTTTCTAATTTTTCCTTTTCTGCCCACTCAATAACTCCTCTTCTAGCATCATCAATATGTTTTCTTCCAACTGATGTTGTACACGCCGCTACTTTTTTCTTAAATATTGTACTTGTTTTTGCTCCTAATTGACCATATACTGAATTAGCAGTTACCTTATATGCTGATTGTAAACCATCTAATATTTTTCTTTTAAATTCATCTGGTTCTAATGCCATTTTCTTTTTTGTATTTTTTCTTTCATCTAATAAATCTTTTAATACAGTTGGTATAATTCCCATTGACTCTGGAATAATTACACCTCTATCTTTAATTCTTTTATTTTTAATAAAATAACATGTTTCAATTGGTTTGTCTTTATTAATTATTTTTTTATAAGTTTTACCAACTAATATTGTTTCATAATTATCATATTCAATAATATTACATACGTCATTTAATCTATTTTCTTTCTTTAATTTATCTATATATTCTTTATCTTCTACAAGTGTTTCTGGTGATAAGTTCTCTTCAATAATAGATGATGGGTAAAGTGAAGCATAATCTAATACGGCAATAGGATCATCAATATATATACCTGGATTTGGATCTAATACAATGGCGCCTTCATAACCCGAATTATCATGACTTTGATCAACTAATGTTGGAATTCTTGTATTTTTAATATCACATATTTTTGATACAACAGATGTAACTTTAATACCTTGTCCTCTAGAAAATATAAAATTTAATGGTACATTACATACATTAGACATTCCCATATTGTTGGGAATAATATCTAATAACAATATTAAATTAATACATAATTCACAGTCTTGAATACAATATTTTGCTATTTTAGCTCTACCTGAACCCCCTCCATTTTTATGTAAATTAAATAATTCATATGGAGAAACATCATCTTTATTTAAACACCACTCAAGTTTATTATAATTTAAAAGTTCTTTTTTATTAACATTATGATTTGTAATATCTATTGTAATATAATTATCAATAATATTAATTATCTTAAATTTTACACCATCTTTATATAACATTTCCCCAATATTACTATAAGTATTTATTGTTATATAATCATTTATTTTAAGATTTCTGATTGTATTAACTTCTAATACTAGATTATGAAGTATTTTATTATCATCTATGAGTTTAATTTTTTTAATATTTTTTATTTGGCCTCTCATAAAATATGAAGATACTGAATCCAATTTATATGATTCTAAATTATTCGATTTTTCAATTTCTTTTTGAACATCAAATATAATTCGACCATCCATATTAATATATGATTTATCATTGAAATCATTATTATCTTCTATATCCTTTTTGAATACTTTTTTATATACATTTTTTTTATTATAATATTTATTTGAATAATTAATATTTATTCTACCTAAATTATATTCAATATTTTTATTAAATTTAATATTATTTGTTGAACTATTAAATAATTCAGTAACTCTGTTATGGATATAATTAAAATCAAATCCCAATATATTATATCCAGTTATGAAATCAGGATCTTCTATATTTATTAAATTAATCCATTCATTAATCAATTCTTTTTCATTACTACACCTTACAACATCGATTCCATCAATATCATCACATATATCTACATCATTTGATTCATTTGGAATAACTATAATTACTCTTTTTATATTATCATTGCCATATTCCTTAAAAACTGTTCCAATCTGAATAATTGGATCACCTTTAATTTTTATTTTTTTATTTTTACTTTTTAATTTAGATAAACTGTTTGAAATATATTTAATAGCATTATCTCTTAATTTTTTATCTTCATGACATTTATCAATCATTGATATGAAACTTTTTGAAAATAATTCAAAATTATCATCAATATTTGGTTTATTTGTTGATAAATAAATTTTATCAATATCTATTGAATCTTCTGTATCTAGATCAAATAATGAATATACAATACATTTTATAATATATATTTTTTGTTCTATAGTGTATTCACAATACTCTTTCATTTTTATACTATAACATTCAATCATATCTAATGCTGGTTTTTTAAAATCTTTAATGGCTAATGGGAAATCACCATGAGAACTATCACATTCTATATCAAAAGATGCTATTTTATAATTACTAATATTGTTATTATCTATTTTTTTAACATTATTAAGATGTACTGATAATTCAAGTACCTTAAAATCAGGATCATCTATAGTTATATAATTTTGAATATTAATCCAATTAGACGGTTCTATTTTTAATTTGTGAATAAATCTAATTAGTGGTGGGATATTTGCCTCATATAAACATGATTCACAATCTTTATTATTACATTTAATAAAACTTTTAACTTTAGGATTTGTGTTATTAATATTATTAGTGTAGTATTCTATTATTTTCCTTTTCATTTGAAGAAAACCTCTATAATTGTGAAATATTAATTTCATAAATGAGAATTTTTTTATATTTTCATTTTCATCTATGTGATAATTAAAAAATTCTTTATACGATCTTAATTTAAATTCAGAATTTTTAATATCAATATAATTTTCATATTTATAATATATATTTTTCAATAAGATATCTTTACAATATTTTTCTGTATAGCTATTCGGTACTTTTAAATAAAAATATGGTTTGAATCCATTCACATGTAAAATAACATTAATATTTCTGTTATTTTTTCCATAAATACTAACAATAAATTCATCATCTACATCGTCGGTTGATATATCTAATATTTGAATATCCATTACTAGAGTGTTAATATTATTTATTAATTTATTATCAAATTTTTATATAAGGTATTATAATATTAATGACACAAGAATATAAAAATTCTAATGTATCTATATTATTAATTATTTTACTATCATTTATGTGTATTATGAATTATCTCAATAAAAATAAGGATGTTACATCTGTAAAATCAACTCTGGATGATAGAGTTTATATGGTAGCTAAATTACCCGATAGTTTAGATGCGGCTAATTTTCTTGCTAAAATTAATAGTAATATTCTTAAACTTATAAAACACTGTAAACATATAGATAAAACAAATTTTAAAAGATTGAAAGAATTATATAATCCAAATAGTTTATTTGAATTAGTAGATAAATCTAAATATACGGCATATAATGTAAATAAAGGTGAAGAAATAGCAATATGTATACGAGATAAAAATAATAAATTATTAGATGATATTAATTCATGTATGTTTATAATAATACATGAATTAGCACATATTATGACAATAACAGAACAACATACTCCTGAATTTTGGGATAATATGCGTCAATTATTAGAAAAAGCAGAAGAATGTAATGTATATAAACCAATAGATTATTCAAAAAATCCTCAATATTATTGTAATCAATTAATTCAAGAAACACCGTATATTTTTAAATAAATTATATCATTATAATTATAATAGCATGTCTGATTCTTGTAAACCAATAATTAAATTTAAAGACATTCAAGTTATTAATTATTTAAATAAAAAAAAATTTGTATTTACAAAAAAATCAGATGTTGATAAATCATACAAAAAAATAAATGAATATTTATATGATGATGACACCATTTTAAATGTCAGTAATAAAATATCTAGTTATTGTACTGATTATAAAACCACTGGAAATTTTATTTATATGTGGTATTTAAATGACAAAAAAAAAGAATCTATATTATTTAAATATGATAAAGAAACTGGAATCCCTACATTAGATATAGATTATGAATTTGTATATAGAAGTGGTGTTGTTAAATATAAAAATATTGAAAATAATAGCAATTTATTGTTAGAAAATTATGATATA
>Ga0255782_10001377_pt1 | contig 21093 bp, 18 predicted proteins | sample 101ome_26_FD_179980 | JGI IMG/M metagenome (GOLD analysis project Ga0255782, IMG submission 179980) | Coastal salt marsh microbial communities from the Groves Creek Marsh, Skidaway Island, Georgia - 101408AT metaG (version 2) | ecosystem: Environmental > Aquatic > Marine > Intertidal zone >...
AGAAGACAACGGCGTTGTAAAAGTTAAAATTTTAGATTACATTTCTTTGTAAATTTCAAAAATTGTTTTTAATTTATTTTTAACTATATTGCTATTCATTGTTTTTTTCACACCATTATGCAAAGGTTGTGGCCAATCTTTATATTTGCTCCAAGCATATCCTGAATGTTCACTGTTTAGATTAGGTATAAATTCATTTTCGACAATACAAATATAAGTGTAGTAAAAAAATTTATTATCATTACTAGAGAAAGTTTCTAAAGGTATAATTTTTTTTATATCAACTTCGCCAATTTCTTCATGAATTTCACGTAAAAGTCCGTTACCTAAAGACTCATCTTTTTCATTAGTACCGCCAACTAAACCCCATACATTGCTATTTTTACTTTTTTTCCTATATAGAAATAAAAATCGTTCGGTGTTTATACAGTAGATAAACGCACCACTACATTTAATGTTTGACATATTGTATATATCAGTTGTAATCTAAGCGCCATGTTCCTGCTGGATACAAACCATCAAATGCTCTAGTCCAATACTGATCTTCTGTTGTATATTTGTATTGAATACCTGTATTCAAATTGGTTGTGTACACAATACCACTATCATGCTCGCTTGCATCAAAAACAATTAACCATTCAGAACCCGACCATTCAATTATATCACCTGCACTTGCAATTAAGGTGTCTTCGCCGGCGGTGTTTTTCCAAGCATCTGGGCCATCATATCTGTAATTGTCTGGAGTTTCGCCCACGTCTTGTCCAACGTTTTGGCTAGTGTTAATATCTTCTAATATTAATATCCTAGGTTTTGCACTAAGATACGGTGTAGGATTAAAAGAGTAAGGATTTACTACGTAGTCAACATTACTTCTAGGACTATTGGGACCATCTATAATTGTATCACTAGGTGTACTATCGATGTCGAAATCAATGTCAAGTTTTGTTTCGTCTAACGGATCAACAGACACACTACCTGTAATTTCATAGCCGGTGTCAGCTCTCCTTAATTTTAATGTTGTGACATAATCTTTAAACTGAAATGGCAATGCAGTAATGTATCCTTCCCAAGATGCAGGCGGTAATCCTTCACCTCGTTTTAATTCTGCCTTGCCGTCTAATATAATTACACTACAATCTTGATAATTAGTTGCAACTACAGCATCAGCTTCACCTTTTTGTGAACCAGAGTTTTGTGGTATCTCTGTAACATTGCCGTCTTCATCTAAGTCTAATTTTAATTGTTGCCCCATTCCGATTGTATCTATGTCTTGGTACTGATTTAGTTCTGGTTTTGTTAAGCCTTCTGCAATTGTTCCTGTTGCTTCTACAAAAATACTCGAAATAATATTTGTAATAACACCAAGTCTTTTTACTTTTGCTGGAGGACTTATAAAAATAGGTATTTCAAACGTCAGTTGAGCAATATCTATATCATCATCTGTACCAACTGGTATTGAACGATTAGACCAATTGACGTTTGTTAAGTTTACTACAGTTAAACTAGTCCAATCAACATAATTATCTGTTGTCTGTATTTCTAAACTAGGATTAAAAAGAACTAGTAATTGTTCCAAAATTTGCAATTTTTGGTCTGTGTTACTACTCCAAATATCTACGTTTACAGTCATTACATAAGGAGTAGGCATTAATCTTTCTACTGTATAATTTTTACCTTCTTGATCTAAATACTCGTTACCTGCAGAATCATATCTTCTTTCTTTAATATGTAACTTATGAACATATGAACTATCAGCTCGTCTGCTATTGTCAATTGCTAACCCTGTTATATAAACAGCCATTCTAGGTACACTAGGCGTAGACGCTTCGCTGTTTTGAGCAATTTGATTTGCAACTTGTCTAGATATGTCACCGTAGGATACAGGAATCTGTCTCTCGTCGCCGTCACCGTCTTTCCAGTAAAAGTTACTCATTAGTCTAATTACTTGAAGTAAATATCTACGTATTTGATTATCGTAAAAATGTTGCATTTTTAATCACTCTTTGGCCTTAGTGCTTTGCTTAAGCTTTGACGCTCTTCTATTTCATCACCTGCAATAACATCTGTTTTAGTATTGTTAATGAATCCAGTTTTTTGTGTGTTTCTAGTATTTGTATTTGTAAGCGTTAATCTAACTTCGTCTTCTACCACTTCCCATCTATCCCCACTATATCTAAATAATCTTCGAGGTAAAAAATCAGTACGTAAAAAATAATCGCCTTCTTCACTATTTAAAGGAAAATATTTTCCTAAACCAAAAGGAGAACCGTTAGGCGGAAATCCATCACCTAAAAGATATCCAGCATATCCAGATTTTTTAGGTGTAGGTGACATTGTATCTAAAACACCATTACTGTTAGTATCAATTAATTCAATGTTTCCATTTTCATCTGTAGTAACAGTAAAGAAATGTGTTGTGTCATAACCGCTTAGTAATGCATTTTCTTCTGCTTCTTGTACAACTAAATCATTTATTGCAATTTCAGTGTCAAACGTAGAGGTACCACTATTTGTTCCAATACTAGGATACGGGTCGCCATCGCTGTCTGGATCTATATTAAATATGTCTTTATATTCTTGACTATCATATATTTTTTTCAATTTAAGCCTATATAAATGCGGATACCACGTTTGGGTAAAACCTTGAGACGCTCTGCTTACATCTTCTACTACATAAAACCTCTTAATAGCAAATTCAGAATCACCTAATGCATATTCATCCCTTAAATTAGGCAGTTCTATAACATCTCCACTTATTATTTTTCTGCCTAGCGTATTAATTAGACTGCGTATGTGCACAGTCAAATATAAGGTATCATTTGTTAAAAATAAACCAAATTGTTTTAAGTCAAAATCAATATCTGCTGAATTGAATACACATCTAATATTATAAATGTCTTTTTCGTATTTTCGATCACGATTTTCTAAAAATAAAACGTCTTGAATGTTCAAAGGATCTGTAATACCTTCGTCGGTTACATTGGGGTTTTGAAATTCATCATTTGAATTTATCTTTGTACCTAATAATTTATGTACAAACATATCAACACCGCCAACAGTAAACATTTCATAGATTTGTTTATCTAGAAATTCATAGTCGGGTCCACGTTCGGGTTTATATAAACTTAGTCTTGGCATACAGTATTTATTCACATAAATACAATGGAGATCACCAATGGCAACTACTACCAAGCAAGAAATATTTGATTATGTGTACACCTTATTAGGTGGCGGAATGATTGATGTAGAATTAGATCCTATACATTATGAAACTGCACTAGATAAAGCTTTAACTAAATTTAGACAAAGATCTGATAATAGTGTAGAAGAATCTTATTTTTTTATGCCTACAGTAGAAGATCAAAACGAATATACATTGCCTAATGAAATTGTAGAAGTTAGACAAATTTTTAGACGTAGCATAGGCTCGCGAAGCGGCGGCGGCGATGGCGGCACATTATTTGAGCCTTTTAACCTAGCTTATACAAATACATATTTGATGAGTGGTACTAATTTAGGTGGCTTAGCAACATATAATTATTTCACTCAATATCAAGAACTAGTAGGCAGAATGTTTGGTTCATTTATTGAATTTAAATGGAACCCTGCAACTAAAAAATTAACAATCTTACAACGTCCTCGAACACAAGAAAATTTACTATTAATGTGCTATAATTATAGACCAGATGAACAGCTTCTTGAAGATTATCTTGCTAAACAATGGATTAAAGATTATACTTTAGCAACTGCTAAATTTATGTTAGGCGAAGCTAGAGAAAAGTTTGCTACAATTGCAGGACCTCAAGGTGGTACAAGTCTAAACGGTAGTCAGCTAAAGTCAGAAGCGCTTGCTGAGATGGAAAAATTAGACAAAGAGGTTTCTACCGCAGTGCCAGGCGGAGTGGGATATGGCTTTACTATAGGATAATTTTATTGACTTTTGATATTTTTTATAATATATTAAAGTATGAAATTACTTGTTATTGGTCACGGTAGACACGGCAAAGATACTGTATGTGACATTTTAAAAAATAATTACGGCTATAATTTTATTAGCAGTAGTGAGTTTTGTTCTAAACTTTTTATATATGATCAACTAAAAGGAAAATATAATTATTCTAATTACGAAGAATGTTATACTGACCGACACAATCATAGAGCAGAATGGTATGATCTTATTAGTAATTATAATAAAGAAAATCCAGCTAGATTAGGCACTGAAATCTTTAAAGAATACGACATCTATTGCGGACTTAGAAATGCACGAGAGTTTTATGCTTTAAAAGAACAAAAAATTTATGATTATGCTTTATGGGTTGATCGCAGTGAAATATTAGCTAGTGAAAAAGTTGACAGCATGACTCTTAATAAAACTATGGCGGATTTTAATATAGATAATAATCATAATTTAATTTATCTTCATGAACAAATAGATTCAGTTATGAATTACATATCTACAATTTAACTAATCTAGTTGTACTTTTTTTCTCATTCCTGATAAATATATTTAACCCATTAGGAGAGAAAAACATGGCAGGATTAGTATCACCAGGCGTTCAGGTAAATGTAATTGACGAGAGCTTTTACACTCCAGCTGAACCAGGTACAATACCATTAATATTTGTTGCTAGTAGAGAGAATAAAGCAAATGCTTCTAATACTGGCATTGCACAAGGCACCTTAAGCACAAATGCAGGTAAGCCTTATCTAATAAGTTCACAAAGAGAACTTGCAGACTTCTTCGGTGACCCGATATTTGAAGTCGACGAAAACAACAATCCAATACACGGTGGAGAACTAAATGAATACGGTTTACAAGCTGCATATTCTTATTTAGGTGTAAGCAATAGAGCTTTTATTGTAAGAGCAGATGTAGATTTAACTGAACTAGAGCCTAGTATTTTCCCTCCAACCTCCTTTCCACCAGAGGGTTCTTTATGGTTAGATCTTTCCGAAACTAAATTTGGTATTCAAGAATGGAACGGTAGTGCTAAGCCAGCAACTAATGCACAAACATTTACTAACAAAGCACCTATATCAATTTATAGAACAAATGATGTAGTTGATTACGATAATGAAGATTATACTCCTAAAGGTTCTATAGGAGCAATTGGTTCATATGCTGTTGTGTCAGTTACAGATATTAATAGATATTGGTACAAAAATTATAGTGGTACATGGGTAGAATTAGGATCAGCTGCATGGACCAAAAGCTGGGCTACAATTAAATCATCCAAAGCAAATCCAACACTTACTGCTGGTGCTGCAAATATTACCATTAATGGTACTGTTTTGAGTGTAGATCAAGAAAACACAACTACAATTGCAGCTAATATTAATGCGCTTGTAATAGACGGCGTAACAGCAGCTAACCGCGATGGGTACTTAGAAATTTACAGCGACGGCACAAGTTCCGGAGCAGATGACAGTTCACTAGGTGGACCTATAGTATTAGGCGGTGACGCAACAAAGTTAACAGAACTAGGATTAGTAGCAGGTACATACTATCCGCCTACAACACAAGTTTCTAGACACGTTACTGTGCCAGAATGGAAAACAAACGACACATATTCTAGACCAAGCGGTAGTGTATGGTTAAAGACAAGTACTCCTAATAGTGGCATGAATGTTATACTTAAAAAATGGAATTCTGCAACTTTGCTGTGGGACGAAGTAGATGCACTTGTTTACAACGACAATGCAGCAGCTCTTGAAGCATTAGATATATCAGGTGGTGGTGTAAATCTTGCGGCTGGTGTAACTTATTCAAAAGTGAACGTAGATAACACAACACCTGCGACTCCTAATTTTAAAGTTTATGAAAGAGCAGCAACTGGTGCAACTACAATAACAACAAATGCCATTACTTCAACAAATCCAGGCGCGGGGACATTTACCTTTACAGTAGCAAGCACTGATGCTACGTATAGCGGTTATTCAACACCGGTTACAGTTTCTGCAACATTAGCAGGATCAGCAGTTAGCGACGCAGAAATAATTGCTGATGCAATAAATGCTGCTGATGTACCTAATATTACTTGCCAAGTAACAGATCAAGCTAAACTTATTATTAGTCACTCCGAAGGGGGTGAAATACAATTTGTAGATACTGACGGTATGCTAGAAAATATTGGTTTTATACCATATAACGTTACCAATCCAGTAAGCATGCGATTCTTAGACTTTGTAGATGGCACAGATGCTACAACTTCTCCAAAGCAATTCCAAGCAACAAATTGGAGAGGCATTACTTATACTGCTAGCGTAGTTGCACCATTTGACGAAGCGTCGCAAGGTCAGTTATGGTACAATCCAACCTTAGACGAAGCTGATATTATGTATCACAACGGATCTAGTTGGGTTGGTTATAGAACTGCAACAGCATTCCCTAACACAGATGTAAACGGTCCTCAAGTAAGAGTAACTAGACCAACAACACAGTCTGACGGTAATCCACTTGTTAGTGGAGACATTTGGATTTCAACAGGTGACTTGGAACAATATCCTTTAATATACATATTTGATGATACTGTAATAGGAACAATTGAAGACAAATGGGGCTCTCCAAAAGACAATACAGATCAAACAACTGAAGAAGGTGTATTGTTTGATGATGCTAGATATGGCACCGACGGTGGTACTGCTACGCAACAGCCAGTAGGCACTATACCTCAATTATTATTAACTTCATATCTAGATCCAGACGCACCTGATCCAGACTTGTATCCGAAAGGTATGCTTCTATTTAATTTACGTAGAAGTGGATTTAATGTAAAGCGCTACGAAAAGAATTATATAGATCTAAATTCAAAAAATCCTAGATTTATAGATGTAGGAACTGGCCAAGACGAGGATATGTCAGATTACTTCCCACATAGATGGGTAACTGAAAGTCCTAACACAATTACCGGAGCTGGTTCATTTGGTAGACTAGCCCAGAGAGCTACAATTGTACGTAAACTTCAAGCTGCTGCGAATGATAACGAAACAATAAGAGATAGTGAACTTTATGTATTTAACTTACTATCTTGCCCAGGATATCCAGAGCTTACAAACGAGCTTATAACTCTAAACTATGATCGCGATTTGACTGCATTTATTATAGCAGACACACCGTTTAGATTATCAAACGCAACGCCGGATTTACAGCAATATGCTACAAATGCTTTACAGGCTGCTGAAGATAATGAAAAAGGTATTTTAAGTTCTGATCCTTATTTAGCTTACTACTACCCTAGCGGTTTTACAAGCGATAATTTTGGTAATAACGTAGTAGTGCCAGCTTCACATATGATGCTTCGTACTATGAGTTTAAGCGATCAAGTTTCTTATCCTTGGTTTGCTCCAGCTGGTACACGCAGAGGTCAAATTACAAATGCAAGTTCTACAGGATATGTAACAAGTGAAGGTGAATTCCAAGTTGCATCTCTAAGTATTGGTCAAAGAGACACTTTATACGAAAACAGAATTAATCCAATTACTTTTATTAATGGAAGCGGATTAGTCGCATTTGGTCAAAAAACTAGATATGCTGCTGCTTCGGCATTAGATAGAATTAATGTTGCTAGACTAGTAATTTACCTAAGACAGCAATTAAAGAAACTAGCTAAGCCATATCTATTTGAGCCTAATGATAAAATTACTAGAGACGAAGTAAAAGCGTCTGTAGAGTCATTGATGCTTGAACTAGTAGGTAACAGAGCACTTTATGACTTCCTAGTTGTATGTGATCAAACAAATAACACGCCTGCTAGAATAGATAGAAACGAGTTATATATAGATATCGCTATCGAACCAGTAAAAGCAATTGAATTTATATACATTCCGTTGCGAATTAAGAACACCGGTGAAATAGGTAATTTATAAAGCTAAATATATACAGTTAGGAGCAAAGAAAATATGCCAGTATCATCATTAACTAAAATGACAGTGCCTATAGCAAACGATCAAAGTGCTAGTAACCAGGCAATGATCATGCCTAAACTCCAGTATAGATTTAGGGTAACATTTATTAATTTTGGAGTAAGTACACCTACTACAGAATTAACAAAACAAGTTGTAGATATTTCAAGACCGAACGTAAGTTTTGAAGAAATTGTTTTAGATAGCTACAACAGTAAAGTATACTTAGCAGGTAAGCATGCCTGGCAAACAATTACTGTTAACCTAAGAGAAGATGTTAACAATAATGTACAGCTTCTTGTAGGCGAGCAGTTACAAAAGCAATTTGATTTTTACGAACAATCAACTGGTGCTGCCGGTATTGACTATAAGTTTACTACTAAGATTGAAATACTCGACGGTGGTAATGGTGTACACGAACCTATTCCATTAGAAACGTTTGATGTTGTAGGATGTTATATTACAAATGCACAATATAACCAATTAAATTACGCTACTTCTGAGGTTGTAACTACAACACTTGAAATACGTTACGATAACGCTATCCAAACACCAATCGGTACTGGCGTCGGTACGCCAATAGAACGTACAACTGGAACACTAGCAACTGGTATTGGTGCTTAACCACTTCGAATATAGCTATACTAATGGGGGATATTATCCCCCATTTTTTATGGATAAATATTTGCATGACATATTTGAATCCTTATCTTAACAATTTAAGTAATAGATACGAAGCGTACAATGGTCCAAAAGGAAACCTTGCTTCTTGGGAGCATGCTAGTAAGTTATTTTTACATGATAATTACAGACTAGCACCTAAAGTACCTTTTCTATATCATGTTAATTTTGTACTCAATCCTTTTGCAAAAGCTCTAGTACCGTCTTTTGAATATCGGGGAATGAGTGCAGCAGAAATAGGATTGTTAGTCAAAACTATTAACCTTCCTAAGTACTCGCCAAGAGTTGAAACCATAAACAGGTATAACCAAAAAAAGAACGTAGAGACACAAATTCAATACGATCCTGTTACTGTAGAAATGCACGACGATAATGACGGTTTAGCATATTCATTGCTACAAGCGTATTACAAATATTATTTTGTAGATGGCAACTATCAAATAAGACCTCAAGCATACACTCCTGATTTAACATATAGTAATTTTTTGTTTAGATACGGATTAGATAATCAGCTACCGCATAAGCATTTTTTCAAAGAAATACATGTAAGTCAACTAACTAGGGGTGTGTATCATAGATATACTCTTGTTAATCCTTTGTTAAGTAAATTAGATCATGATAACTTAGATTATGCTGATGGCGGCCGAGGCACTCAAAATACTTTTACAATTAACTACGAAGCAGTATTTTACGAAACTGGAAGAATCGATACTGAAGAAGACACACCAGACGGGTTTTCTAATATTCATTATGATGAAACACCGAGCTCATTAGCAAGTATTCCACAGAGGGATTATCAAGCAGTACCAGTGAGAAATAAATTAAGTATTGTTGAGGAAACTACAACAATTACTGATATTATTAGAAGAAAACAATTACAGACACAAGATATTAGAAATAATCAAGGATATACGTTTGAGAATTTTAGAAAAAATAGATTTAACACATTTACAACTTCTACACCAAAAACAGGACAATTAGTTTTTCCAAAAAAAGATGGTCAGAAATATAATATACTAGAATTCGCAAAGAGAGAAATTAATAAAATTAATTTGAACGAACTACAAAATAATCCCAGTGCATTAGAAGCTGCTAGAAGAGACTTATATAGAAAAAATTATCAAGCAGAGGGCAATCCAGGCGGAGCTGAAGAAGCTGATAATCAATATGATATTTTACGACCACAGCCAGGATTTTTAGAATCCTTAGATGAAATTTTAGGAGTATAAATGCAAGCTAATAGTAACTTACCTGCAACACCTATAAAAGGTGATAAAAAAACAACAGAATTTTTTGATACTTATTTTTCAAAAAAAATACAAGTATCAACTGATGAATTTGTAGTAGTACAGGGTTTTTTTGAAAAAAGAGGTTTTGATAAATCAGCAGCAAAAGCAGTTGCAGGTGTATTAATTCAACAAGCAAAAATTGACGGTGTAAAAGTTTATGAATTTTTAGACACAATGGCAAAATTTTCAAAAAATCAACTTTCTCAATTAGTAATTGAAATTCTAAACCATAACAGAGCAAGTACAAGTGTACTAGGTTATAGAAACTTAGAAACATTTAACACTCTCGAAGCTAGAAATATTTTACTATAATGCCAAACAAATGGGCAAAAGGAAAATTCACTCCAAAAAATCCTCAAAAATATATAGGAAATAAAGCGCCAACATATCGTAGTAGTTGGGAATTTGTTTTTATGAAATTCTGTGATGAGAACATGCATATTACAGAATGGATGAGTGAGCCAATGCGAATACCATATTTTAATCCAGTAAAACAAACTAAAACTACATATGTACCTGATTTCTTAGTTGCATACAAAGATAAAACAGGACAACGTAAAGTTCAGCTAATAGAAATAAAACCAAAAAAACAAATACTAGGGGAAGCACGTAGTCAACGTGATAAAATACAAGCAGTAATTAATCAAGCAAAATGGCAAGCAGCTAAACAATTTTGTGACCAAAAGAATATAGAATTCAAAGTAATTACAGAAGACGATATATTCCATCAGGGCCAAAAGCGCAAATAAATACTAGTATATTATAGGATATACTATGACAAAAAAATTAGAAGAGCTTTTTGATTTGCCAGAAAATAAAGAATTTATCGAAGAAGAAAAAGTTCAAGAAGCACAAGCTGATAATACTAAAACATACGAAAAAAGATTGCAAAAAAGTGAAGACATAGAGTCCCAACTAGCTCATGTTGATAAAATATCTTCTTCTTTACCTAGAGTAAGTGGCCTAGGTGCAAAGTCGGATACAGAGCTTGATGACATTGCAGACAAAGCAGTTCAAAGCTATAATGATCTAATGGATTTAGGAATGAATGCAGAATTAAGATACAGTGGTAGAATTTTTGAAGTAGCAGGTTCTATGTTGAAAACTGGGTTAGATGCGAAAGTAGCTAAGTTAGATAAAAAATTAAAAATGATAGACCTACAGTTGAAAAAACAAAAGTTAGATCAAAATGTTCCTGATTCAGATACAATAAGCGGTGATGAGTTTGTAGTTGATCGCAATACACTGCTTGATAAACTCAAAGACATAGATAAATAATATATTAGGAGTGTTAAAATGAAAACTTTTTCCGATTTTTTAACAGAGTCTCAAAAAACTTACAAATTTATTATTAGAGTAGCCGGCGAGCTGCCTGAAGGCTTTGCTGATGCTTTAGAAAGAAACATAGACAAATATAAACTGTTGAATTTGTCATCACCAAAAACATCACCAATACAAGCTAAGCCTTTAGATTTTCCGCAATTACAAAATTGTGAAGTTACACAATACGAAGCAGAAGTGCAGTATCCAACAACTCCGCATGTATTAGAAAGATATTTAGCAGACTGTTGCGGTATTAGCCACAGCTACATTACAGTAAGAGGAGAAGGTGATCCTATCGAAGCACAACAGCCTGATAAATCCGAAGACGAAGAACCTTACGAAACACTGCTAGACAAAGAAGACATGGGCGGCGAAAGCGCTCAAGATTCAGTTGGTTCTAGCAGAGTAATGGAATTATTAAAGGAACTAGAAAAAGATAGATCAGACCGAGAAGTAGATCCAGTGGCAGAAGCTCCTAAGGGCGAATCAAAAGATATATCATCAGACGAAAATGCAAAATCAGTAGTAGGCGGTTAACATGAGTAACGATATAAGAAAATATATAAGTATTCTAACCGAAGCTGCATCTGCTAATCGAAAATATTACACCAAAGATAATAGGCCAGACTTAGATGCTTTTCCTGACATAGCCAGAGCATCAAAAGATGATAACGGCAACTACGGTTCTTTTCAACAATGGTTAATTGATAATAAGAAAACACATCGAGAACATTATAGATCATGGAAGGCACAGTCTCCTACTCCTAACGCTTTTACTGACACAGGTATGATACAACAATACTTTGACCAAAATCTAGATCAGTATAGCGAATTTATTGATTGGTACGAAGAAAATAAAGATAGATATATTATAACCTTGAGTACCGCAGATTTTAACAAGAAGTTTGCAGAGTTTTTAAAAACTGATCCAGAAGCAAAACGTGAATGGAACACATTCCAAACAACTCAGATGAACAATACAATAGCAGAAATGAGAGTAGGTAATGTAGAAATACCAAACAACACTATAGCAGCTTTTTTAAAAGCAGCACCTGCAATTGGCCAACGCTTTTTTAATTCTTTCATACCGTCTGCTAGCGCTGCTGCTCAAGATTCAGAAGAACTAGGTCAAGACCCAGTAGATACAGTTTCTAGCAGCACCTCTAGCGAACCAGTAGCGCCTGATAGCAGCGGTGGCAGCGGAGCTAATCCATCCGATCAGGCTATGGGTACATTTTCGCAAGGAGGCGGTCAAGGCGGAGCACCACAAGATCAAACACCCCCAGCACCTGACCAAGCCCCAGCAAGAGATCAAAGCGGAATTGGTAATCCATTTGACGGTGGTACTAATACAACACCAGCAAGAGATCAAAGCGGAATTCGTAATCCATTTGACGGTGGTACTAATACAACACCAGCAAGAGATCAAAGCGGAATTCGTAATCCATTTGACGGTGGTACTAATACAACAAGTTCTGCAGTACAGAGTCAAGCAGACACAGCAGATCCAGAAAATGATGTACTACCTAATGAACCAGGTGGTACTAATACAACAAGTACAGCAACGACCACACCAGCAACGCAATCAGCAGCAACAACACCACCACAACAGCAACAGCCGCCAGTGCCAAAACCACGCCCAGCAGCACAACCAAAGTACTATCCTGGTGTAACAGAACCTGATTACAATAAAAGTCTTCGCATTGCTCAGAACACACTTAAACAAGCACAGCAAAAATTGTCACAAGGTAATCTAAGCAATTTAGATAAAATGCAAGCACAAACAGATGTGCAAAGGCAAAATCAACTGATTAATATGTATCAAAATGATTTGTTAGCAAATCCTCGCACAGAAAGAGGTAATCTAATTCATCATCGTAATATGTTAAACAGATCAGCAGTGGCATCAGGCCAGGCCGGAGATCAAAAAACTAGAGCAGGTTACAAAAAACAAGCTGCGCAAGTTAGTCAACAACTAAAAACAGTAAAAGAATCACGGTTTACTAACTTACAAAATTACATAAATAAGCTATAGGAGCTATAAAATGTCCAATAACCAAATGAAAACGCTTTTAGAAAGCATGGATGCAATAAGTGAATACGCAAGTACGCCGACGCCTTTTGCTATGCGTGTAAACGCTTTGATGAGAGCAGTGAAGCAATTGGCAGGAGCTAGAGACGATCAACAAAGAGCTGCTGCCTTTAAGGGAGTAGAAAGAAAGTTTTTGCAACTAAAAGATGCATTAACAATTACAACCGAAGACTTTGAAGATGCTACTACTGAGCCAGATCCAATGTATGCTGATCATCAAATGATGACTCATGATTTAGCAGGCGGATTAAACAAGCCGAAAGATTCGTATGCACCTACAAACGGTGGCGACAATCCTATGTCATTAGAAGAAACTAAAATTCAAGCGGAGCTAACAGCATTATATAAATTATAATATGCCTCCTAAAAAAAAGAAACATTTACTACCGTTACATAAAAGCAATTGTAATTTTATGAATAATGCTATAGCGGTAGTAAATGCTTATGGCGAAATAAAACCCTGTTGCGTATTTGCTGGGTCTAATCTAACTACAAAAACAGTTTTTGATGTAGATACACTTGATGACATGTTAACATCGTCAACATGGAATAATTACAAAAACAATTTAAAGCACTCTCGAAAAAAATACGATGCTTGTAGTGCATGTTGGCAAAAAGAAACGCACGGTATTGCAAGCAAAAGACAATTTGCTTATAATCATAATTCGAAGCTAGACAAAATTACTCCCGGAAAAATACAATACCTCGAGCTAGCCCTTGATTATACATGTAATATGATGTGTAGAATGTGCAGGCCTGCATGCAGTAGTAAATGGCAAGCAGCTAAATTTGTAAAACAAGAAGTTTCTAAATTAGATCGCAATCATTTTACTTCGTTTGATTTAGAACCAAATACCTATAAAAACAAATTAAAACAAGTTTTAGAAAATACAGATTTATCAAACTTACGAACTCTACAATTAGTAGGTGGTGAACCATTTTACAGTAAAAATTTTGCTTTTTTAATGGAAAAGATTGCTGAAGAATGCGACCTATCTAAACTTACTTTACAAGTTACAACAAATGGAAGTATTGTGCCTACTGACTATTTTGCTCTGTTTGAGAAATTAAAATATATTAAAATTATGTATAGTATTGACGCAATTGGTGATTTAGCAAATTGTATTAGATGGGGCGTAGACTTTGGTATTATAGAATCAAATATTAAAAAATGGCACAAATTACAAGCAAAAGAAATTAGGTTTGTAAACACAGCAACTTTGAATATTCAAAATTGTAATAAAATAAATGAGCTTGTTTTATGGTGTAACAAAAATAAAATAAATTTTGCTAGTGACATTCTTAAATATCCGCAATATTTACAACTTGCACAATTACCATTAAAGGTAAGAAACAAATTTGCCTTACAAAAAGATCTTTTTTTAGAAGAATATGCATATCAAAATGCAACAAATATACTTATGACTACAGCATTAGTATCAAATAAACTTAAAGAATTTTTAGAAAGTTGTGAAATACTAGATAAACATCAAGGTATACAGTTCAAAAAAGTAAATCCTGAGATTTATAATCTTGCAAAAAAATACGCAGTTTACTGATTTTTATTGCTAAATATCTACATGAATAAAGCATTAGACGGTACTTTAGTTAAAAAGCCATATCAAAAACAAACTTATACACAACAACAAATTGCAGAATTAATGAAATGTATGGATCCTAATTTAGGATATCTATATTTTGCAGAAAATTTTGCACATATACAACATCCTGTAAAAGGTAAACTGCTTTTTGAACCTTACGAATATCAGTTAAGGTTAATGGATAGTTATCATAATCATAGATTTAACATAAACATGATGCCGAGGCAGACGGGAAAGACTACTTGTGCTGCTATATATCTTGCTTGGTTTGCAATGTTTAATCCAGATCAAACTATTCTTATTGCAGCACACAAGTACACCGGTGCTCAAGAAATCATGCAACGTATACGCTACGTGTACGAGCTATGCCCTGATCATATTAGAGCAGGTGTTACAAGTTACAACAAAGGCTCTATTGAATTTGAAAATGGAAGTAGAATTGTAAGTCAAACGACCACAGGCACTACAGGACGTGGTATGGCAATTTCATTACTATACTGTGATGAGTTTGCATTCGTACAACCAAACATTGCAGATGAATTTTGGACATCGATATCACCTACACTTGCAACTGGCGGCCGAGCAATTATTACATCAACGCCAAACTCAGACGAAGATACTTTTGCTCAAATATGGAAACAAGCAGAACAAAAATGGGACGAATATGGCAATGAGCAAGACACTGGTGTAAATGGATTTCACAGTTTCTTAGCATCGTGGGACGAACACCCTGATAGAGATGATGCCTGGGCCGAAGCTGAAATGGCTCGTATTGGTGAAGAGCGTTTTCGTAGAGAGTATGGTTGCGAATTCTTAGTATTTGACGAGACTCTAATAGATAGTATTTGGTTGTCTAATGCACTTACAAAAGATCCTATAATGAATATGGGACAAGTAAGGTGGTATGATAAATTAAACAAAACGTCAACTTATGCTGTTGCGCTTGATCCAGCGATAGGCACAGGCGGCGACTATGCTGCGATACAAATTTTTGAATTACCGGCCTACAAGCAAGTTGGCGAATGGCGACATAACACAACTGACATACCAAAGCAAATTCAAATTCTACGAAGTATATGTACCTATATCGAAGAACAAGTAGGCAGTACAAATCTATATTGGAGTGTAGAAAACAATGGTGTAGGTGAAGGTGCACTAATTGTTATAAATGATCTAGGTGAAGAAAACATACCAGGTTACTTTGTGTCAGAGCCTATTAGAAAAGGACATGTGAGAAAGTTTAGAAAAGGTTTCAACACAACACACGGCACTAAAATTACTGCTTGTACTAGATTAAAAACAATGTTAGAAAACAGTAAAATGATAATACATAGCGCTCCATTATTAAGTGAACTAAAGGCATATGTAGCATCAGGTCATAGCTTTAAAGCAAAGCCTGGAGAATCAGATGATTTGATAAGTGCAGTGCTTTTAATCTTAAGAATGATGACTGTACTTAGAGATTGGGATCCTAAAGTTTACAATACTTTTACAACAATTGATGCAAATGAAGATTACGAACCTCCAATGCCTATTTTTGTCAGTCGCGGATATGGATAAATATTACATATTCACATACGGACGTTCTAATGAAATATTTCGAAAATTTTGAAAAGAAAATAAATTCTATTACTAAAAAATACCAATCGGTTTTAGCCGAGCAGGTCAGTAAAGCAGTAGAAATGACTTTTCCAGCATTTTCAAATTATGTACAACCTATTCCAATTCCTAAAGTAGATGGTGCTGGTAACTATAAAATTGCCGGGGGCAAAAATGCACGATTATTTAAAGTCAATCAAAACGGTGAGATTAAATTTACTAAGGGTGCACCTTCGGGACCACTTTCGCAAAGCGAAAAACCATTTCAGTTTGAAGTTATTGTAGAAGATCCATCTGGTAAAAAACACGTTATAAATGTTAAAGTGCCGCATCAGAAAACAGAAATTGGTAACAAAAATACTGCTACTGATAAACTTACAATTGCCTACATGCAAGCCAAGCAAGGGCTGTCAACAGCAGGTGCTCAAAAAGAACGAATCTACTTTAGATTACAAGATTTAATTGATATATTCAAAGCTATCAAAGTAGATAATAGAATTAGTAATACACGAATAAATGCTACAAATTATGGCGAGCCTGCACCGTATAATATTAGACTTACAGGAATCAATGCATGGGGCACGGGCACTGATAGAGAAACAATTACCACAGAACAATTAAAAACAATTACAGACTGGATGTCTATATCTTGGGACGAGCATATAAACCCTAGCATTGTTAATAACAAATATCCTAATGATGGTATAAACAGAATAGGTTATTCTAAAGGACAACTTTATAATTTAGGTAATAGAATTCAAAAGATATCCAGTGAACAAATTTCACAATCATCTAAGCCAGCAAAGCCAGCAAATCCTAAAGTTTTAAACGTAACACTTGACCAGTTTGAACAAGCATTAAATTTAATTAAAGAAAAAGATGCATTGGCCAATACTCAAGTGACTTGGTCGCTTCCCGATGATGGAGAGATGACCGCAGTCGATCCGTATCGAGTCCCCTTGCCGCATGAAGCTATGTCTGAAGTTACAAATCAACCTATATCAGAACGTCAAGGCGAAGTAATAATTGAAAAATTCTTTGATTATGCAACAGATGTAGATAAAAGATTACAAGCAGTAGAGCAAGGATTGTATGAAAAAGTAGAAGAAATTAAAAGTAAATATCTTTTAGTTGAACAATATCATAACATACGCTCTAGTAGTTCAAACTCTAGTGATATCCAAAGAAAAAAAGATTTAAGTAATCAAATAAAAAGTATTTTTGGGAAAGATGCTGAATACTTAATGTCTAGAGAAGTATTCATGAATTTACAAAAATATAAAGTCCAAAATATGATTTGGATTAGCGGGTTTGACGATAACTTACAAGCTCCGCCTTATAAAGAACTTGAGACTTATGTTAAAGAAGTATATATACCAACTGCTAGGAAATTGCAGCCTACTGCTAGAAAAATAGAAGCAATTTGGCCGCAGCTAAAGTCTGCGTATCAAGATTTGCTTGAAAGACGGGGTGATTACGACGAACTTAAAAAAATTTACGCTACTAACTTCTATAAACTGAATGCAGCTTTTCAACAGTTTATTTTTGGTTTGCAAGATCAAGAAATATCAAGACAAGCTGCGAAATTATTAGCTAAAAGGATAGCTGCAGAACAAGAGCTTGCAAATAGAAATCAAATAAGACAAAAAGCAGCAGCAGCAGGCAGAGATGCTAAAGTAGCTAGAGATCAAGATTTTTATGGTGGCGATGCAGACCAAGCAGCTACACGGGACATTGCAACGGCTAGGGGTGCTGAGGATCAAGATTTATACGGAACAGATGATGATGCACCATTGAGCCAAGCAGAACGTGGTGCTAGAGATCAAGACCTATATGGACCAGATGATGATGCGCCACTAAGTCAAGGTGAACGTGGTGCTAGAGATCAAGACCTATATAGAGGTGATGCAGATCAAGCAGCTACACAGGGCATTGCAACAGCTAGAGGTGCTGAGGATCAAGACCTATATGGACCAGATGATGATGCGCCACTAAGTCAAGGTGAACGTGGTGCTAGAGATCAAGACCTATACGGGCCAGATGATGATACACCACTAAGTCCTGAAGACGAAGCGGAGAGAGAAGAACTTGCTAATAGACAACAAGTCCGTCAAAGAGCAGAAGAACAAGCGCAAGCTCGTAAAAGAGAGATTGCAGCACAAAATGAACTTGCAAACAGAAATTACATAAGACAACAAGCAAGAGATGCTGCTGAAGAAAAATTACGTAGTCAAAATGAGCTAACTGCTGCTATACAAGATCAGTTAATGTTTAATATGAGAGACGAAGACATCAGGTTGTCTCAAAATAGAAAACAAGCAGCTAACCAAGAGCTTGAAATAAGAAATGCAATTCGAAATACAGCAGCAAACTTAGCAGCATCAAAAAGAGGCGCTGAAGAACAAGATTTTTATGGTGCTGACGATGATGCTCCTCTAAGTCAATCAGAATTAAGTGCTAGAGAAGAAATGGATGTTCGTAATGCTATTAGAGCAGCCGCGGAGGAAGCTGTAGCAAGAAAAAGAGCTGGCGAAGACGAACTTGCAAATAGAAACTTTATTAGAGACGAAGCAGCTAGAATTGCTGCTCGCAATGCTACGTCAAAAGCAATGACTGATGCTTTACTTTCTAGTATTAATAATGCAATTAATAATGTAGAAAATACACCAGTAGCTGAATTAAGCTATATTCGCAATAATCTTTTTGTTGTGTTTAATATGCAAAATTTTAAAGGTGAAAAATATTTAGACATAATTTTAGATGACCCAGAAGCTATAAATGAAATTGATAAAATTGCAGAAGGAATGCAAACACTAATTTCTTCTAGACTCGATGTGCTAGACAAAGATGTTGATGAAGCAATCGATATAGCAAACGGGCTGTTAGCACAAGCTAATGAAAATACTAGATCAGTAGATAGAAATGTGCTTGCTGGGTTACGTCAGAATACCTTTAGTAAAGATGTAGAAGTTTTAGAAAATTTATATTTAAAAAGAGAATTTACAGCTATAGATAAACCTTTTTCTGTAGACACGTTTGATACTCAAGACAAGATATTAGAATTCAAAAAAATATTGACTAAATTAGATCAAGCACTAGATATTTACAATGATCCATTCTATAAATTATCTAGAGAAATTGAAACAGATATTCTTAATTTAGCTATTAAACAAGACGATGTAGATTTAGACGACTTTGTAGATATACTTGAAAAAATAGACGAACTAGACGAACTGGTAATAGACGATGACATGCAACTGCAATATGAAACTGTTTTAGATCAATTCGAAGAAGAAGTCGACAGACAAGTAAGCTATCAATTAAATGATAATTTTAAAAAGATTAGAGATATTCGCAAAACTTTAGAAGATGCTGTGACAAATAACAAGCCTTATACTATGGAGCTATTCAAACCATATCGAGGAATCTGGGACGAATGGAAAGCAATTGGCGAAATATACAAAGCTTTAGATTTAGAGCCATCTAACACATACAACGATCATAGTAAAAGAATTTCTGATTTAATATCATACATGCCTTTAGAAACGCTGCCTGACACAGGCCGCGGCGCTGGTAATATAGAAACTGCTAAAAGATTATATGATAAAGTAGTACTTAATTGGGAAAGTCAAGGCTCTCCACCAACAAGAGGCGGCGGCGAAGGAGAAATGGAGGTTCGTTATACGCAACTAGATGCTAAAGGTTATCCAATGTACGATAACGATCGCAAGCAGTTAATTGGAGATAGAAATAAATTAACATTTATTCGAAATCAAGGTAGATATACAGAAAACCCACAAGAAATACGACAAATGTTATATGATAGACGTCAGTCTCACTTTACACGATTTAATCAATATGAAAACAGACCATCGCGAGATCCTTATATCAAAAATTTAATCAGAGGAATGCGTCAAGGCGGCAGTAACAGATTTGAACCAGGTGAAGTAAGAGGGTTAACTTCAGCAACGTATATTAAAAAATATTTAGATACATTAATTGACAAAAATGGAAATTATCTAGGAACAGAAAATGACAGTGAATAATTTAGATGCAATTGCAGATAAACTTTTTAATAAAATTAAAAGTACAACTCCTAATTGTAAAATAGGGGACAAGGACGGCAATGTGACTAATAAACCAACCGATGCTAGATTTTTTGATTTTGATTTTTCAGATAACGGCAAGGCTATTGGACAAGTGACCTGTTCTTTAGATAATGAAAAATTAACAATAATTTATAACGATAATCTTGTAGGCGATGCAGACGAGTTAACTAGACAAAACTGGTATGAGTTTTTGAAAGGGTTAAGACAGTTTAGCAGATCTAAATTACTTGGCTTTGATGTTAGGAACATTACAAAAGACGCAAACAAAATAAGAGACTATAAATTTTTAAGTGCTAATATGGTAGCTGAGACAATTGATCTAAAAAATTATATAGAAAATTTATAAAATTTAGTTGACAAACTAAATAACATTGTGTAGTATAAGAAATATGCTTTATTACACATTTAGGCATAACATATATTTAAAGGCAATGAAAGGCAAATTAATATGACATCACTAGCTGAAATACGAGCAAAACTTCAACAACAAGAGAATA
>Ga0255782_10001380_pt1 | contig 21063 bp, 13 predicted proteins | sample 101ome_26_FD_179980 | JGI IMG/M metagenome (GOLD analysis project Ga0255782, IMG submission 179980) | Coastal salt marsh microbial communities from the Groves Creek Marsh, Skidaway Island, Georgia - 101408AT metaG (version 2) | ecosystem: Environmental > Aquatic > Marine > Intertidal zone >...
TGCCGACGTCGACCAACGACCGCCCGCCCGCGCGCGCGCGCGCGTCAGTCGTCGACCGGCGGCCGCGCGCGCTCGTCGGTCCGTCCGTCCCGCGCGCGGGTTTTTTTGTGGACTCCCCTCGCGGTTCTCCGCGTCGTTTCCCGCGTCGCGTTCCGCTCGTCGGCGGCGGCGTCTCGAGGGAGGGACTCTTTTCGCGCGAACAGACGGAGGGTGCGACTCGCGCGTTCGATCGGTCGGTCGGGTCGGTCGGTCGCGTCGGCGTCGACGGGGGCGGCGAAAAAAAAGCGCGAGAATTACGCGGGTCGAGCGATCGGTCGCGTCGGCGGGAAACCGTCGGTGGTTCGGCTTGCTTCCCGCGGTCGGGGCGGATGTCGACGCGGTGGAGGATGAGAGGCGCCGGGCGGCGTCGAACGACGGGCGCGTCGAACGCGTGGGTGTCGTCGCTCGTGGCGGCGTGCGCCGTCGTCGGGGCGTTGGCGTCGAGCGGTAGCGATTGGACGTCGTTTGATGATACCGCGGCGGCGACGGAGATTGTTCCGGGGGCGCCCGCGGTGTCGCTCGCGCTCGCGCGGCGCGGGGAGGCGTACTTTTACTTTGACGTGACGTCGCAGTACGATCCGGATTTCGTGGTGGAGTTGGAGAGAACGAGCGGGATTCCGACGCCGGTTTTGAAAATTAATGCAACGGCGAACGGTGATCGCGTGATGGGTCACGAGGTTGAGGATGGGAATCGTCTGTGGATGAGTTTTGATAGGGAAGAGATGGGTCACATGGCGGATTATCAATCGCTCAAGGTTGTCGGCGCCACAGCCGGGAGGTATCGATTTAGAGTGTACAACGCGCCGGAGCTGTCGAAACAGACTGGATCAGAGACGTACTCCGTAGACGCGGCGTACACGCTCAGAGTGAGATCGACAGATGACGGAACGAGCCCGGCTCCCCTTTGCCCGTGGGACTGCGGGAATAGAGGCGTCTGCCTGCGCACGGGCTTGACGACGGGGGACAACGCGAAATGCGAATGTTCCGATGCCGTCCTGTCTGACGGCGTTTCCGTGGCTTACGGTCCGAGTTGTCGCGATAGATTCGTGTCTTTTGGTGACATTGCGCGATCACAGCTCTTGGAAGTTCCCGCGGGCTCGTTGCTCGTGACGAGAGCAAGCCTCACCGAAGACCTTGATCGCGCTGACAGCCGTGGAGTCGAAATTACCATCGAATGGCAGAGTGAGAGCGGGGGAGAACTCTTTTTATTGGTTAATTTTGGCAGCGCGCCGACTCTGGACGATTCAGACTACGCGTACACTGGATTGCTCGAGGGTGGTTACAGCTCTGTCAGATTTTCACCCGATCAGATCGAATCGCGAGGCGGCGGAGACGTGTACGTCGGAGTGTTCAACAAGAGATTCTCTAAGGACGGCACGGCGAAGATTAGGATCAGCATTGACACGGCGAGCTCGCGCTGGGACTCAAAGTCTCCGACGGTTTTATCGATGGCGATTGTTCTCTTTGTAAGCTTGACCATTTGCGTAGTCGTCACTTTTGTCAAGAGATACTTTTGGCGACGATACGTGAGACAGTTGAGAATGCAACGGGTCTTCGCTCAGGTCGATGAACAGCATGGTCGTCGGGGATCGCAAGTCGGGACACCGCCGAGTGTCATAACCTCTCTTCAAGTGATCAAGTTCGACGCCGAACAGGCGGAGGAATTGAAGCGACAGGGCGAAGAGCCGACGTGCACAATCTGCTTGGAGGACTACAACGACGGCGACGCATTACGACGAATGCCACACTGTCGTCACTTGTTCCATCAAGAGTGCGCAGACCTTTGGTTGAGGTCGTCGCAAACTTGTCCAAATTGTCGAGCGTCGGTTCTCCCGTGGAACGAAGGTGTCGCGGCTGCAAACGCCGCACAAAGTCAACGCGTGGACGAGGCGCCGTCTACGTCGTCAGACGGATCGCCGACGCGTCCATCGCACATCGAGTTGTCAACCATGGGCCCAACGGATGGTAGACAAGTCATCGTCGTGCAGCTTCCGTACACCGAAGCGAGTCAACACGATGCGGGACCATCGAACCCATCCCACGCAAGCGTTTGAGTGGGGCAATAACGTGACGTGAGTATTTGTTTTTCATTGAATTTTTGGTTTTGTAATAAACTGTAATTTGTATTTTTGAGCTTGGATATTCTATACAACCATCAAAGCGACGTCAAGCTACGAAATGCCGTTTTCAATCGGTGAAAGACGCCGCGTCTCTTTGCGCGCTTCTTCTTTTGATTATCCTTTGGCGCGACCCACTCGTGTTCGGAGACGTCTTGGAGCGTAATGCGAGTCGCTGGGTCGGGATCGAGCATCATCTGAATGAGATTGCGCGCCGCATATGACACGTGCACCGTGAATGGTATCATGTTCCCTTTGGAGACGTTTTGAAGCGTTGTTTTCACGTTGTTCGGTCTCTGTGGATCTTGAAACGGGTATCTTCCCGTGAGCATAATGTAGAGCATCACTCCGCTGGCCCAGACGTCCACGGCTTTCGCGTCGTATCTCGTTTCGACGGCGTTTCCGTCGTCATCGCTCTTCGCCAATAGCTCCGGCGCCATATAATCGGGCGTCCCGATCGCGCGCGTCTTCGCGCTCTCCACACCCTTGGCCAAACCAAAATCAATCAATTTTAAGTTTCCATCCGCGCACACGATGACGTTTTCCGGCTTTACGTCTCGATGACAAAACCCGTTATCGTGAATCATCCTCAACGCCTCCACGAGCTGCGAAAACAACTCGCGCGCCCGCTCCTCCTCCAACTTCCCACCCGAACCGTTAATCAGATCCAACACGTCCACTCCCTTTGCCAACTCCCAAATCAGCACCAACGCCTCGCCGTGACTCAAAACGTTTAATAATCGCACCACCCGCGTCCCGGCGCTCTTTTTCCCAATCTTCGTCGCGTACTTGATTTCCCGTTTCACCGCTTCGAGCGGAATCCGAACCCTTCGTCCATCGCGCGCGCCGCCTTCCGCGCCGACGCCCTCGACCATCATGACTTTGAGCGCCACCTCCGTCTCGAGCGCCCTGTCGTATCCTCGATACACCACAGCCGTGCCTCCTCGATTGATTTCCTCCTTGACGACGTACCGCCCGTTTCCAATCTCGTCCCCGGGTTCCACCGCCGTCATTCGTCGCCGCGTCGTCGTCGTCGTCGTCGTCGAAGAGTTCATTCGCTCGTCCGGTCGCTCGTTCGCGCGTCGACGAGTCCCTCGACCGATCGAAACGTCGCGTCGCTTCGTATTTTCCGAGACGAGTCGTCTCGGATACGTCCGATGTTATGTGCTAAGTACTTATGTGTAAACAGTACGATAAGTTTAGATACATAGGTCTAGGATTTCCAGAGTATCGGTTTTGTACCGGTGTGCCCGAATCGCCCGCGAGAATCGGCGATTCTCTCGCGCGCGAGAGAGAGAGACGCGCGTCATCGCGAGACGGTGTGCGCGCGCGCGTTCTTTTGAGTCTTTCCGTCGTCGTTCGAGCGGCTTCGTAAACGCGCGCGCGTGAGTGAGTGAGTGTGAGTTGAAGAATGCGCGACGCGGTGTACGGCGCGGATGATGAATCCTTCGGGGACGCCGAGACGACGGTGGGCGCACCGGATGCGACGGCGGTGATCGTGGACGGTATGCCGACGACGTTGCCGAGTGATCGTAAACCCGCGGAGTCAACGACGTCGACGAGGACGCGCGCGGCGACGACGAGCGGAGAGTCGCCCGTGGCGGGGCCGAGGTTGGTGAGCGCGACGACGTTCGCGACGCCGCCCGCGGAAGGAATACCGGTGAGTGGACGGCCTGGACAAGGAGCGACGTTTGTGACGACACCAACGGGTGTGTTTGCGTTCTCTGGGGCGCTTTGGGACGATCAATCGGTGCGAGAGACGATGGAGCGTGAGTTTGCGAGAGAATTGGGCGACGAGGAGGGTGCCTTTGCGTTGGATTTGGAACAGTTTGTCATGGCGCGGCAGTTGAGCAAGATTGTGCGGTTGTTTGCGCTCATAGACGTCGTCATGTGCGTGCTCTACGCGCTCTCAGGTGCAGATTACATTGCCATTCTATTGTTTGGGCCGCTGGGCGGTTTCATCGGCGCGCGAATGTACAATCCAAGTCTCACGTGCTGGTACTTGTTGTTCTGCTGCTTGGGAATCGCTTGGAGAGTGAGCGATTTCATCTTGGTGAAGGAAGTGACGCCGAGGATATTAGCACTCGTCACACTCGTGCTCTCCGTTTATATTACTAGGTTGGTCGCTCGGTTTTGGGGTCTTATTCGCCTCATGTCTCGAGAAGTGCAGACGCTGCTAAGACAGTTAGATTACGCCCATCCGGCCCCAGTAATCTGATGACTAGTGCTGCTGTATGCTATTCGCTCTTCTTTCAGGCTTGTACATCGCCAGACATAGTTAGACAGACTGTGAATTTCAATGTGCATTAAACTCGACTCGGCTTGGGCGCTAATAAACGAACATCTGTCAACTTCCTCGACTATGATGCTGATGTTTTTTTGATTTACGCATCACCTTCCACAACGCCTTAACCTCATCCCGTGCGTTTTTCCTACCTTCGCCCCCGCAAAATTTCCGAGCGTCCCTACCTTTTGGAACCGTGCACCTACATTTTTTGCTCTTGACTGACTTTTTCACTCGTTTCAACACGAACCAGTTACGCGGACCCGACGTCTCTGACTGACCGACATCAAGCTTCACCGGCGACGCCTGGTCCAACAGCTGGGCGTACATCTTAGTATTTTCAATCCATCCGTGGGCGCAAAAGGTATCCATCCACCACCTTCGTGACTTGAACCCATCCGTTTCTCCGCTCAAAACCGCGGTCCCGTCTAAAGTGGTGCGCGCCGCAAACACCATTGTCGCCCCTAATTTCGCCACACGAGTCGCCTCGTTCAACACTGGATCGACATTTCTAGGTATAACCGGAAGCCCAATCTTCCCGAACGGTTCGATCGCAATCAGATAATCGAAGTGATTACTCCGATACGGAAGCTTTGTCAAATGCGCGACTTGCGCCGCTCCGCTCGCGAGCAACGTTCCCGCTTGATTACGCACATTTGCGATTCGCGGATCCACACCGACGACATCGCACGCCCCTTCTTCTCTGAGAAACGTCAGCAATTTTCCATTTCCGCTCGCCAGCTCTAATCCCTTTGGTTTTCGTCCGAGAGCCCCGCCTTTACGAAACTTGTCGCTCTTGAAAAAATCGCCAAACGCGTCGCAATATGCGCATAAACTCTCTACCTCCTCGGACGAAATCTCAGCCACCTCTTGCGCCGCGCCGAAATCCCATCCATCAAACCATCCTGAGAGCCACGACGCCGCGGGCGGCGACGGTGGCGCGAACCGTCGTATCCCTTCGTCATCTATGAAGGATGGGCCACGACTGTCGCCAGAGTATTCAAACGAAATCACCGCGACGAACGCGCCGAACGCGAGGAGAATCAGCGCGGAGGGTCTGCACGCCCTCGACCGGGTTCGTCGAATCGTCACCGCCATGTCCGGCGCGGTACGATCGAGGTCGGGTCCAGCGTCTGGTTATGTCGTTCGTCGAGCGATCCGTCCAACTGAAAACGCCACAGTTGCGCTCGCGAAATGAAAGCCTCGCGACCGAACTCTTGGGACTTTAGAACTGCGGTGTTCGCGGCTTTGTGCGCAACCTCGCTCGCGTGCGGCGTCGCGACGACGTTTGCCGTCGTCGCGCCGGCGTTCATACGCCAACGCGCCGATGATGCGCTGCGCGTGTGCGTCGTTTCGTCCATGATGGCACTCTGTTATCGAATCTTGTACACGTTGACGCCAGCTTTAAAACGACGAGACGCTGCGGCGCTTCGAACGGAAGTGTCGAAATGCGTGGCATCGAATGGTTTTCAATACATTGTGTACGGGTCGATCGTTTTGGCCATGCCACGGGGCACGAGCAACGCCCCGGCGTTGGCGCCGTTTTGCATCTTGTCGGCGTATCAGCTCGCGACCACTGCATCAAAATTATACGGCGACGACGATGGTAAGGGGTACTGGAGCAAGCTCGGAATGGGAAGAGTCTTTCAGCAAATGCAAGCGAACATGGAGCTCGCGCTCGCCATCTGCGCGACGATTGAGATTTCACTTTTAACACCGATGCTGTTGGATTTATTTTCATCAAGAAGACGCTCGGTGACTCGCGTCCTCGCGTACATTTCGTGGTTGCGTTCGAGGTACCACTGCAAAGACAACACGATTTATAGAATCAAGTACACGAGGTTCGACACCGCGCACTATCACAGAGACGTGTGGTCGATGCTGGATGAGAAATTAGTATCCAAAGTTCCAGCGCTTCGTAGAATGTTCGCGCCCGTCTCAACGTGGTTTTGTAGCGCGCGTTAGCGGACGATTTAGCAACTATAGCGCGTGTATTGTCATAGCATTGTACGTACTACCTCTTCTAAGCTTGCTTAATAACGTGGCGGCACTTTGCATGCGCCAATCTCAGCCTTGGCTGCGTCAAATCCCGGGAACATTGGGAAGTTTGGCGAAATGCCCGTCTGATCGATATCGACGAGACCGGGCGTTACATACTTACCCACGGTGAGGACCATGCCGCTCAGGTCGCTCAATTCGTAGACACTCTGAATGAGACCCTTGCCGTAAGTCTTGCTGCCGACGACAGTGGCTCGACAGTTATCCTTCAAGGCGCCGGTGAGAATTTCACTCGCCGACGCACTTCTACCGTTGACAAAGACGACGAGAGGAACCTCAGTGTCCACGAGTGGGGCGCTTGTAGACGACGTGATCGCCTTAAGTTTCGTTGGAAGCTCAGAGTTTGATCCGTTTCTCACCGTCTTCGTCGCCGAGACGTCAGTGTCTCGCTTCACGCCACCAGCGACGACTCTGCCTTCGGTGTACGCGATGGTGGAATCGGGAGGCAAAAACAACCTCGCAATCTCAACACCAGCCTGCACTAAGCCACCAGGGTTATCTCGAAGGTCCAGGATGTACGAATCCGCGCCTTGCTTTCTCAAGTCTTTGATTGCCTGCGCAATGTCTCGTTCAGCGAGTGAGTTGAACTCACGAAGGCGAATGTACCCGACGTGGCCACCCTCTAATCGCATGCTCACAGGGCTCGAGGGCGCAGAATAACCGTCATCGCGTTCTAGAGAGAGCGTCATCGGTGCGTCTACATCTTTTCTCGAGATGGTCAAGTCGACCTTCTTTCCGTTCGCCTCCTGGATGAGGGACGAAACCTGGAAAGCACTCAAACCTTTCACGGATGCACCGTTTACGGCGACGATGACGTCGTCTTGCACGACACCAGCCTTCATCGCGCTCGAATCGAGCACGAGTCCGAGCACTTTAATCTTCTCAGGATCGTCGGAATCCTCCGAGATGTTCAGACCGACTCCCGTGATGTCGTACTTCAACATGGAAGTAAACTGGTCCGGCTCAATGAACCTCGTAAACCGATCCCCGAGCGTCCCGAGCATCTCTCGGATCATATCATACGCCTGCTCTCTAGTCTTTGGTGGGTTTGTATCGTGCTCCGCTCTGATGGCTTCCCACGCCGCGCGATCAAACCCGTCGGACTCTGACTTGCGCGCCGGTAGAAAGTTGTCAAAGACGAGCTCCCACGCCTCGTCCAAAATCATCTGATCCGTCGCCCCTTCCGCCTGGAGCGCCGCCTCGGCTTCCGCAGTCTCCGCGATGAGTTCCGTCCGCGCGCTCTCCTCTCTCGCACCTTCCGTCCGCCTCGCCTCGGCGATCAAAGGCGTTCCAAAGACGACTCCTGCAGCGCACGCCGCCGCGCACGCCGAAATCGCGCACGCCCGCGTCGCTCCCGCCATCCATCCACCGTTCCCGCCGATTCCCGCCGCCGATGATTCCCCACCGCACGAAGTCACCGACGCGCGCTCCGTCGACGCCCGCAGCGTCGTCCCACCGCGCGCGCGGTCACGTCTAAACCTCTGCCCGCCGCGCTCGGGTTCTCTCGACCCTCGCATCGCCGCCGCTGCCGCCGACACGCGCGCCGCCGCCGCCGTCGTCGTCGTCATCGTCGTCCGCGGTCCGCCATCGCGCCATCCCCCCGTCGTCGGTCGCATCGTCGTCATCTTCTCACCGACGCCGTGTGACGCTTGACCTGAACGTTCGCTCAACAAACGACTAACGGCATCCTCATTTTCTGCATTTTCTATTTTGATGAATATTGATGAATTGGTCCCGATTTGAATTGAGTCTAGGTTGTTGAAGTTTAGAAGTGTTGAGCTTTGTCTACGTAGGTGTTGAAAATTTTAAGTTAACTCTCACTACGGTACCGGTAGTAGTGCTTTTGTTTGTCGCTCGTCACTTGCGATTATTTCGCCATTGGAAAAACCCGCAATCGCACTCTGGATTCGTCTTCGGGCCCGCAGGTCGCGGGCAACAGAAGAATACTCTACCAAAGTTTGCGTTGTCTTTTTGCTTTACAGTGCGAACCTTGCACGTTTCGCCGTGACGACATTTTGGGAGAGCCAATTTAGCAAACGTGTTTGTCCACGCGGCGCTCGCCTCTTGTTGTGTCATCTTCGGTGTCCGGGATTCTTCCGAGGGAGCCACGACGACGGGTGATGGATTGTCATCACCAGTGTGATCGCCTTGTGACGCCAACTTTTTCGATTTCACTGCGAAAAAGTTCTTCATCGTGACTTCAGGGGCTTTTTTCCGCTTTGGTTTGCAGACGTACGTCGCCATTTTCACTTTTTCTTGTTCAGGTTCACCAACCGCATGACTTGCAGGTGTTTCTACTGAAGAATTCTGTACGACGCTAAACATTTCACTCACTTTCACTTGACGGCCACGGAATATTGAAGAACACGCGAGCGGTGGCGCAACTTGATCTGGTCGTTTTTCTTTCCAAACGTCTCGATCGAGAGATAGAAAAATCGGCGCATGATCCGAACCTTCGTGTTTCTGGGCCACGCCAACTCGTCGCACACTTTTTAGCGTCTGCGATTCATCACATAGAAAGTAATCGATCCGAGAGCCGAAATTGCTCAGTTGTGCACCGCTCGCGACGTTCCAGCACGTGTACGCGTCCGTGACATCGGCATGCGCTCTTCGGAAAATGTCGGCGAGGCCGCCCTCCTGAGACAGTTGACGATTCAACCAGTCTCGCGATGGGTTCTTCGGTTCTTGACCGGCCTCGTCTTCTCGAGCGCGATCTGTACGCCAACACGGCGCGATGTTCCAGTCTCCACATATCACCACTCTACGGTTGCAGGATAAAAGACTAGAGATGCGCCATTCTAGCGCGGTGAGGAAATTGGCTTTATACTCGGCGCGCTCAGCAACTTTTTCGTCAAGTGCCGGGTCACCGAAAACTGCCGGCACGTAAACGGTGCAAAGCACAAATGTTTCAAAGTCTACCCACACGCACCGCCCCTCGCCATCCAGTGCCTTCTGTTTATCTGGTTCGTCCGAGAAGGCCGCCGCTGAGTTTGCGAATATGCTACTCCCAATGCTCCCGCACACACCCTCCTCGATGGCGACGGGACACAGTTCTTTGCATCGCCAGTACACGGCGACTCCCGAATACCCCTCTTTTCCTCTCAAGCTACACACGCTATGCGTTGAATCCCACTCGCAATCATTGTCTCGTCCGACGTCGCTCACGTCCAACCGACTCGTCAACTTTGTCTCTTGAAAACACACGACGTCGCACCTCCGAGGCAGACCAGAAAGCACGCCGCCGATGGAACCGTACCCGCGACGACGTCGAACGCCGTGTTGATCCGTAGTCCTCGACGACGGGTCGTCGCGACGACACAAACTTCGTAATCCGAAGAGCCCCACGTTCCAACTCGCGATGGTCCTTTCGTCGACGCCGGCGTCGCGCCCGCTGCACGACGCGTCATTCGCGACGACGAAGGGATCGTGATCGGGGATAGCAATCTCACCGTTCGCCGCGTATGGCTCGCGCATCGCTCGCGCGACGACGCGCGGCGACGAGACGAGTTCTGAGGAGATGGGTGCCTCGTTTCCAAGTCTTCGCGTGTGGTGCGCATTAAAAGTTTTCAACCTCAAGTTTACCAAGTTGGATGCGCTAGGAGCGGTGAGTGAAAGTCTAGAATGGCAAATGTATCAATTACAAGATCAGTTTAACCCACGGCATATCGCACGCTTCGTTCTCGCAGTTTTCAACCAGGGCAAAGGTGATGTCCGCCACGGGCACTGAAAGCGAAATTTGTTGAATGTTTCTGGCGGTGGAAGAATCCGTCAAGATCAAGTGTGATGAACGCAGTTTGGACGCAATGCGAACTCCACTTCCGATTGGAGGTTCTGCGACGTTGACTTTAGGGTCTTTGCACATCACCTGGAGCATCTGCATGACGCTGCCCATGTCTACAGTCGTCGTTCCGGCCCGCTGAAGCGATTTTACCAACGCCACGAGGAACATGCGTTCATAGAAACTCGCCGCGTGAATCAACTTCATGTGTGGTCCGTCGAACATTTCACTCTGCGCCTGACGAACGTCGTCCATGGTCACCTTTTCTGTGCGCGCCTTGGCGCGAGCAGTCGCGCCAAGCGGAGACGTTTGCACTGGCTGAGCGCCCACGTTGGTCACCTTCTCAACGTTTATTCTAGCTTCAGCAACTTCTGCTGCGCGTCTGGCGAGCTCGAGAGCTCTTCTTGCATCACCATTGACAGAGGCAACCTTTCTGCATATCAAATCCAGCGTCGATGGGGCATATGCTTCGCTGCAACCTTCAACACTTTCGAGGCGCGACGTGACAATCTTCTTCAATTGTTCCCACGAATACGGTGCGAACGAGACGCGGTTGCTTCCTAGACGTGACGCAATTCTCGGAAGCATACGCTCTGGTACGTCGAGAGTGTTGGCGATACCGATAACCACCAAGCGACTCTTCTTGTGCGTCGGCCAATCAAAAATATTGTAGAGCACGTCTTGACGGTGCGTCACCAACAGATCGAGTTCATCGACAATCAACACCGTCACGCGACCGTCGCTCCCTTTGCCGTCTTTGAATCTCTTCTCCAACACTATGCTTGCTTTATCTGGACTGAATTTTTGGCCCATGAGCTCCTCCGCAATCGTGCTGTACGCGTGCTTGGGCGTTTGAAGTCTGAGCGCGTTGAGTTCCACGTGGTTGAACTTGGGAATCATACCACCGCGTGCTTGCGAACGGAGAACGCGAATGATCTCCCGGACGGTGGCTGTTTTACCCGTACCCGGCACACCTGAGATATAAAGGCACTTACCGGTGCTATTTGATCCAGCCATGATGGCTTCATGCACAAAATCGTACACCTGCTTTCTCTCGTTCTCTCTGCATGGCAAGGTTGCCGGCGTCGACGCGAGGGAAAGAACCGCTCGCACGCCACCTAAGACTGTTGCCGGGTGCCTTCTTCCTCCTCTAGACATGGCGCTTCCGCCGAAACCGGCAATCTCGAGTTGTATGGCGGCATTCTCGGCTCGCCTTCTAGCCGTGAGCGCCGCGAGACGACCCTTCGTCGACGACGCCTTTTTCTTCTTCGAGTTCCACTCGTTATCCTCCTCTTCATTCCAATCGAGTTCGTTGTCGAACCGTTCGTCGTCGCTGAATTCGTCTTCTTCACCCCACTCTCCACGACGTTTGAACCGTTGGAACGCAGCGTCGTAGGTGTACTCGCACACGTACGCATCGTGAGATCCCTCCTCTTGGTCCCTAAACTCCTGCGGGCTGTACACCTTGGCGACCCGAAACAAGCAATCGACGGGGTTGACGTCGACTGTGTGCGTGAGAAATACCTCGCGTCTATGCTGCATGTGCGGCTGTCGACCCATGTGGGTCTCCTCTGGCAATGCGTACCATCTACCAGCGAATTGATACACGCCGTTTTCTTCCCAAATGTGTTCAATTCTAGTCAAATGAAGCCGTCCAGCCATAAACTCCGTGCACGCAGTGCGCGCGGTGCTCTCAATCGGTGGCACCGCGCTCGCTGCTTCTCCTCCACGCGTACAGAGCGGACAATGCCAATCGCTCTCGGGAACTCTTGTCATGGGCGGTTTCAGGCAACTCATGTGCCAGCCGCGAAGACACGTGTCGCACTCGAGCATGATTTTATCCGCATCTGGCGCTTCACCACACACCGCACATGGTACATCCTCATCTTCCTCAAAGTCGACCGTCTTCTCGCTCACGACGTACGCGCTGTCGCCGACGGCGAATATCTCACCCTCAAGATTGACCATTTTCCAATACTTGCGCTTTGGCGGCGCCTCGGCCGTCTTCTTTTTACCCTTCTTCTTCGGCGCCGCCTGGGACGTGGAGACGATCGGATCTGCAACCACTAACGCCTTGCTCGTCACCACCGGCGCGACGACAGCCGCCTTTGCGACGCTCTCCTTGGGTTTGCCGCTCGGTTTGCTCGGTTGCGCCGGTTGCGCCGCGTGTCCCCCCTTTTGTCTCGCCGCCAACACCGCCATCATCGCCAAGCTCTTTGGCTTCTTTCCATTTTTCCCCAGCTTCTTCTTCACCCCATCGTTCGCCTTGTTCACGGCCGTCGAAGCCGCCGCGACCGCCAAAGCCGCCGTCCCGCCTTTCGGTCTCTTCACCGGCCGCGTCCCATCCTCCGTCGCGAACGTCCGCATCCGCCTTCCTCGTCCGTCCCCATTCGTCCCATCACCCGCGTTTTCGTTCGTCCCTCCCTTTGTCGCTCTGTTCGTCGTCTGCCTCGTCGTTCGTCTCGTCGTTCGTCCCTCTCCGTTCGTCGTCATGTCGTCGTCTTCCAGATTTTACTATCCAGTCGAAAACAAAATCAACCAACAGCGTCAGACGACACGACAAGACACCCCGACCCGGCGACACGACGCGAAGCGATCGATCGATCGATACACCGCCCGTTTCGAATCCCGGTCACCGCTCGCGAACGACACGACACGACACGACGCGCGACGACGACAACGACGACGACGTCTGACGCTCGAAATCAATCATCTTTTTCAAAAACAAAAGCCACGCGCAGTACATACATCCCGTGTCGATAAATACTTTTCATCGCGTAAAATATATCACAATATAAGGGTTTAGATTATTCCGTGTCACAGCTGTCACAGATTTTCAAAAAAACTCAACTGTCCAACCGTCCGCGACAGACTCTGACGCGACAGACCATGTCGACGAGCGTCGCGCGGCGACCGTCGACGAGCGTCGACGGACGTCGGTGCGCGTGTCGTCGTCGTCTTCGTCGTCGTTCAGCGTGTCGTCGGGTTCAGAGACACCGCGCGATCGATGAAGGCGAGCGGACGATGAGAATCATCGATGACGACGAGGTTGAGGAACGAGTCGCGCGCGCTGAGGATGGGTCGTCGGCGTCGTCGTCGGCGACGTCGTCGTCGACGTTGGAAGACTTCGTGGCGGCGGCGTGTGAAAGAATGGGACGACGACGGGAAGACGGCGCGGCGGTGACGAAGAGATTGAAAGAGAATTGGTTTGAGAGCGTGGAGGACGTGGAGAGCTTGGACATCGAGGACGCGGGAGCGATGGGTATTCCCGGACGGTTGTGGTTAGCCATGCGAGAGGAAGCCGAAGCGAGAAGGAGCTTAACAGCGCGAGGAGAAGAAGAGGAGGAGGACGAAGGAGAGGGAGATGCGTCGTCGGGATTGGAATCGTCGTCGACGACGTCTTGGATTGGTGGAGAGCTTCCGAGCGGTGATGCGAAAATGCCAGAGGTCAAGACGACGACGGGTAGGATTGTGGCGCTCGCCGACGTGCGCGTCACCTCTAGAAAGCGATTGAAACCCTTTAGTCTTCGCGGTGAAGAGGTGAGCGGTGAATTACAGAGAGAACTCGATGCGGTGGTTAGGGATTTAACGAGTCGAAGAGTCGGTGGAGGCAAGGCGCCAGTTAGAGAAAGGACGGCGATGAATCACGTCACGGTGGGAAAACAATTCATGGGATGGCTCGCCAGAGAGTCCGAGTACGCCTCTGAGTTCGCCATTCTCAGCGAGACTGGCGAGGTGATTTTGAAACCTGGCGTCACATTGCGCGACGCGTTTCCCTCTCGCGAATCATCGGGTGCGAAATACGCCATCGAGTACGTCCAGTGGTTGTCGGACGAGCGCAAGATTAAATCGACGACGGAGGATTTCCAATTGCGCTCCCTCGTCGCGCTGGCGAAATGGGTGCACGATCACGTCGACGACGACGGAATCGCACCACCGTGCGTGCAGGAGCTCATTCGAGTGCAGAGGAGCGCTCGAGAGCGCGCGAAAAACGCCCCGCATGCGGCGGACGACAAGAGAAAGTGGCTCGAGTGGGATCAGTATTTGGCGCTCGTCGAGCACCTCAAACTAGAGTGCGCTCCGTTGGACGTTAACGGCAAGGCGCGCTCGGAACGAGACGTCGCGATGAGCGTCCAGAGATACTTGCTGTTTGCCATTCTCGCGTGCATTCCAGACAGACAACGCACGTTGCGAGAGCTTCAACTCAACAAGACGCTCTTCAAGGATGAATCGTCTGGATTTTGGATGGTGCGACACGGCCCGGATGACTATAAAACGGGCGGCGCCTACGGCGAGCGTCCAGCGCTCGTCATCGATTCTAGGGTGTATCCAGCCTTAGAGAGCTGGCTCGCCACGCACAGAGCCGCTCTTTCTCCCACGCACGACTTTGTCTTTTCTCGTCCAAACGGCGCCCCGTGGACGGTGAGCGAACTCAGCCGCACCTTTTCCAGAACGGCGCTTCGCGTCACCGGCCAAAAGACCAATCCTCACTTGATCCGAGACATGATCGTCACCCACGTCCGTTCACAAGGCCTCGCCAGCGACGCCGAGCTCGAAGCTCTCGCTCGTTTCATGGGTCACTCCACAGCCATGCAAAAGTCTACGTACGACAGACGCACGCAACAAGAAAAGGTCAATCCGGCGTTGAGTTTGATGGCCAACGTCAACGCCGCCAGGCGCGCTTCGTCGTCGTCGTCGTCGTCGTGAGTCACGGAACGCCCGCGAGCGATTCGAGCTCCGGTTTCCTTTTTTCCTCCTCCCTTCGCACCGTCGCGTTTGTGATGAAAACGAATCCACTTCGAGTTCGCCCCGTTCGAGTCGGTTCGCTTCGCTTCCATCAATCACCCTCGATGCGTGGTTCGATCGACCCGATGAAGTCGTGAAGATTCATTAATTAACAACCACACCGCGCGCGCCGCGCGTCACTCAGCGCCGTCGCGACGCGACCGGACGAGTCACACGGATCGCGTCATCGCAGGCGTTCGTCCGTGTTCACATCTCAACCTCGCGCGCGCGCGTCGTCGTCGTCGTCGTCGTTCGTTCGTTCGTTCGTTCATTCGTTCGAGAAGGAACGATTCGTGCGCGCGCGATTCGTTTTCGCTGATCGAACCGCGTCGCGAGCGAACCGCGGATCGAACGGATCTCGAGCGAGCGGTGTCGTGAAAGCCATCGTTGTCGCGTTCGATCGACCCTCGGCGCGAAACGAAACGAAACGAAGATGACGGCGAACGGCGTGGCGTTTTGCGCCAAGATCATGAAGGGTTACGTCGTGGAGGTGACGAAGAAGGATGGTCAAGTCATCGAGGGCGTGTTCGGGGACGACGGGCTCGTCGGTGGAGACATGACCATTCATTACGCGTGGACGAAGCGGGAAGCGGGGTCGAAGACGCGCGCGCCGAGAAGCAAACCGGTCGATTCGATGAAGTTGGCTATGAAGGACGTGGCGAGCGTGACGGCTCGCGACGTCGGGATGAGCGATTTGGCCGTTGGACCGAGCCGAATGAACGATGACTTTACAGATGGTGGTATTTCTCGTGGAGCGACCGGGGCGAACCGTGAGCTCGTCGCGTGGCAGCCGGAAGAAGGCGACAGCGCCGTCGGCATGACGCTCGAAGAGGAGGCTCGAAGAGGCGGCGCCGCCGTCGGCGGAGGCGGTGCCTGGGGCAAGAAGGCTGGCGCTTCCAAAGCGCAGTGGGATCAGTTCTCCGCGAACAAGAAGCTCTTCGGCGTCGACACCAAGTTTGACGAGTCGATGTACACGACCTCCATCGATAAATCCAAGGCGGGCATCTCTGAAGCCGAAGCGGCGCGCATCGCGTATGAGATTCAAAACCAAATCTCTGACAACCCTCACATGGCTGAGGAGCGTGGACAAAAAGACATCGCCGACTACGACGAAGAGGAGCGATACTCGTCCGTGCTTCCGAGCGGGAAACCCAGCGTCGCCGCCGCTCCGGCCAAGCCAGCCTGGGGCTCGGGCAAGGTGCCGAGCACCGTGGCGCAGCACGCGGAAAAGAGGCCAGAAGCCGCCAAGAAGGAGGAAGCCGCCAAACCGGTGGACGTTTCCAAGTCCAAGCTCAACCCGAACGCCAAGTCGTTCACTCTCAGCGCCAAGGCTACCGAATTCGTGCCTTCTTTCAAGAAGAGCCCGGCGGTCGCTCCGCAGACAGCCATGCCCCAAATGGTCATGTACCCTGGCTACCCACAAATGCAAGGCCAGATGATGTACATGCCGCACATGGGGCAAATGGGCATGGGGATGCCGCCTCAAATGCGCGGTATGATGCCGGGCATGCCGCCGCAGGGTCAACAGGGTGCCCGTCCGCCTCAAGAGCCGAAGGGCAAGTGAAGGTGAAGAGACGCGTCGTATTGCTGGCAATTCGATTCTTCAGCGCGCCGATATCGCGGCTCTTCACCCCTAGACACACCTACCTGATATATTTGCGTCGCCACGGCGCGCGTGAACTCGGCTTGTCAGTGAATAAACGACGAACGTACAAATATCTTTCTCCCCCAATCTCCCCTGTTTCAGACGCGCGGGTAGTTAGTCGCCTTGGTCCGCGTTCGTTGCCCGCACTCTCACCCTCGCGCTTCGACATCTCGAGATGCGGGCCGTCGCGTCGACGCTCAGTAAAGCCTTTGTTTCTTCGCTCGCTCGACCTCACCCGGCGGCGCGCGGCTTTTCCTCGTCGCGCGCGCGCGCCTTCGGGTATCGCGCCGCCGGTCCCGATTCTAACGACATTCACAACCTGGACGGACAATACGACAGCGCAGCGGCGCCGTACGTGCGAGTGAGACGAGTGAGCGAGGACGAGGTGCGCGCGTTAGAAGACATTCTCCTCTCGCTCGGTGCGACGAGCGTGAGCACGGTGGACGCCGACAAGGGAACGGAAAACGAAAAGGAAATATTCTCTGCAAACACTTTTGAGGAAGCCGCATCGGACGATGTCGCGTCGCGCGTGTGGTCCTCGTGCGATATGACGGCGTATTTCCCGTCGCATGAAGTTGCACGCGAGTCCATCGCTGCCGCAGAGGAAATTTTAGGGGAGCGCTTTGATGTTAGCTACGAGACGAGTAAGGCGAATGACTGGGTGCAGGTTGTGAAGGATTCCTTTACGCCGACGAAAATTGCAGACGGTCTCTTCATCGTGCCAGACTGGTGCGATAACGTGGATACGAACGCCGTGAATATTGTACTTGAACCGGGGATAGCGTTTGGAACCGGGGAACATCCGACGACGAGGCTTTGTTTGAGATGGTTAAAGGAGACGCTCGCGAGGAGAGGCACGACTGAGCTCGTCGTCGATTTTGGATGCGGTTCGGGTGTGCTGGCCATCGGTGCTCTGGTGATGGGAGCGAAACGTGCGGTTGGAGTGGATCTTGCTGAGCAAGCCGTGCAGAGTACTATGGAGAACGCCAGTTTGAACGGCGTTGCTGACCGCATCATCGCCTATCGCGGTGACGGCACTGATCCCGGCACCCCTGGTGCCGACGGACAAGCCGACCTCGTCGTGGCGAATATTTTAATCGGTCCAGTGCTCGATTTGGAAGAGTTACTGGCTGGTTACTGTAAAACCGGCGGTGAAATCGCATTGAGTGGTATTTTATACGGCGAACAGAGCGATTCAGTCGTCGAAAGGTATCTTGTGCACTTTGACGAAATCAAAGTCGAGTCTGAAGACGGTTGGGCGTGCGTGCACGGAGTACGCAACGCGGTCCCGGTCTAGTTTCTTCAAGTTGTGCACAATTTAGCGTTAGTGTCTTTTTTATTTTCGTCCCATACAACATTATAGGTGTACTGTACATGGATTTTAAGTCTATTGCAAAATTGCCCGATGAATCCGCACATCGGGTATGAATCAGTTTAAGTGCCTTGCGCCTTGTTCGCGCCGCCGCACACTTCCTCGCCCTCCTCTTCGCTCTCGTCGCCGAGTTGCAGCGCATCAGATTGCACAGCATTCTTTTGCATCGAAACGGTTCCACCTTTGCTCACACTCGGAGTACCTCCAACTCTATTAAACGTCCCGGGTTCATGCAAGTTTGACTCCATGCCCGTCGCGTGAGACGGACTATCTGGACGCTTGAGATGCGTACCGTCCAACAGAGCGCGGGTATCTATCGCTGCGTTATCGCCAACGTGTTGATACGCTCCGAGATGACTACCGTACCCAGCGTTGCCGATCCCGCCGACCGCACCGTCCGTCTCACCTTCGACCTCATTAGTCATGCCGAGACCACCACTCGCAACGTAACCAGCGTTTGGATATGAAAACAGCTGTCCTCCGTGCGCACTCGAGGCGGCGCCACCCATCACATTCATCGCCATCGTCCCCCACGAGACTACACCAGGAGTTCCGATGAAGGAGGAACTGATGCCGCTTCTTCTGTGCATGTGACGCGCAATGTCTCGTCTGTGCTTGAGCTCTGTGAGTTCTGCAACCAACATCGGGTCGTTCGGGCTCGCCTTGATGGCTTCTTCCAAATCGTGGACGGCGGTACCAAAATCTCCTGTAGCTGCAGCAGCCAGCGCTCTCGCACGCAATGCCATCATGTTCGTCGGATCTCTAGAGAGAACGCGTGCCGCGAGCTCGCCCGCTCTCACAGGATCAGATCGACGAATCGCGCACGCACTCGCCTCCAACAGGCATTCAGTCTTCAATTTCGAGCTCATCTCCTTGGTATCAGACGCTTCGTCCGTATCAAACATTTCTATTTGATCGATGAATCGCAAGGCGTGTCCGTAAGCCCGCTCTGCGGTGCCAAAATTTTCTAGCGCCTTGAAAGCGTCCGCTCTCGCCTTGAGCGCGAGCGAAGCCATCAAGAGTTCGTCCCTAGGCACGTCCCACGGCTCTTGATTGTCCCACTGCGTCGGCCCAGGCATAATCAATTGTTTCGATTCAACTTCTACGCCACCACCCGCCGCTACTCCATCCGCGGCGAGCAGACTTGCCGCCGCTTTGATATCTCCGCCTTCAACCTCCTCGCTATTCGCTGGACCGGTATCCGTCATACCAACCTCCACTTCTCCCAGCGACGTCGTCAACCGCTGTGCCTCGGTCGAATCCGCTGCCCGTATTTCGCGTTCACTCGATACAGCCGCCGTGTTCGAATCCGCCGCGCTATTCGCCGGCCGCTGCGGTCCGCCGTGCACCGTGCTCGAGCTCCCGGTTGCGCCTCCTCTTCCGCCCACTCGACTTCGAGTCAGCCCCACCCCCGCCCCAGATCGATTACGTTCCGGCGCCCGCGCATCCGCATCGATCACCATCGCCGCCGTATCCGTCAACATCGTCGTCCTCGCCGCGAGGACGTTTTCCCCACCTTCCGTCACGGAGTCTCTTCTTCCCCGCGCCGTTTCCGCCGCTTGAGAATTCTGAATCGAGTGCGCCGGCCCCGAGAGCGCCCCCGTCGCTCGTCCTCCTCCCGTCGCCCCTCCATCCGCCGTCACCTCCTCCCCAATCACCGTCGCGTCCTGTGGGTTTTCGATCGACGCGTTATACGCGTCCAAGTCTCGTTCATCCATCGTCCCTTCCTCCGTTCGAGTCGCGTCGTAGTCGTTCTCCAACAACCGTCCACCGTCCGCCCCGTTTATCGTTCCCGCCGCCGTCGCCATCGCCACGAGTCTCGGCGACGATCGCGTCGGCGCCGTCGTCATCGGCACGTCGTCCGCGTCGTCGGCGGCGCGCGCGTCTTCATCGTCGTCTTCGTCGTCGCGTCGTTGTTGTTGATGTTGTTGATGAAGACGACGCCCACGCGGTTGCTGCCGTTGCCCTCGCCCCGCGGCCGCCCGGCCCGATCGACCGCCGGAACCATCGCCACCGATGGTCGTCGGCGACACGCGCGTGTCCCCGTCCTCGGACGTCCCCGTCGCCGACGGCGAACGACCCGCGGCATTGGATCCGCCCACCGAGGACGCCATCGGATCGGATCGGATCGACTCGGCTCGCCTCGCCTCGCCTCGGATCGACTCGGCAAACAGTGCGGTTTAGGTCGTCCGTCCGTCCGTCCGTCGTCCGTCTCGGGGGTTTGAGACTCGACTCGACGCGCCGCTGCGTCTGGCGCTCGGAACGACTTTAGGTCTCTCACTCACTCACTCACTCACACACTTACTTACTTACCGGGTACTACTACCGGTACTACTACTACCACTACAACCACTACAACGCTACGACACCGAGTGATGAAGGTCATCCGTCGCCATCGCGCGCGAAATCGGGGCGCGGCGGGTCTCGCCGAGCGCTCGCGCCGACTGTTGGTACAACAAAAAATCAAATCCCGCGCGGAGGGACCGGATTGGTTTCAAAGCTCGCCGGTGAACGACGAAGACGAAGACGAAGACGACGCGCTCACGCGGAGGGATCGAGCGGGAAAGCACCGCGGGAAGGACTCCCGAACGCGAGCGCGCGAGCGACGCCGACGCCGCCGCCGCCGACGCCGCCGAAACTAAACCCAAAATCAAACCGGCGCGAGCCTCCTCGCGCGGGCGAGGACGCCGTCGAGTCGTCGACGAGCATGGCGTCGTCCGTCCACCCACCACCCCCGCCCGGGGTCGGTTCCATCGGTTCCGTCGTCGTCATCGTCGACACCGAACTCGTCGGACTCGTCGTCGTCGTTCGTCCACCGCGGACCGAAGACCGCCACGCACCGCCGCCCGAGCGCGAGCCGGTGCCGGCTTCTCGAACGTCCCCACCGTCCCTCGCGCGTTTCGCCAACCGTCCGTCACCCACGCCCGCGCACTCGACGTACGTCGACGTCGATCGTCCTCGTTTCCAATCCGTCATCGTCCGTCC
>Ga0255782_10001394_pt1 | contig 20949 bp, 23 predicted proteins | sample 101ome_26_FD_179980 | JGI IMG/M metagenome (GOLD analysis project Ga0255782, IMG submission 179980) | Coastal salt marsh microbial communities from the Groves Creek Marsh, Skidaway Island, Georgia - 101408AT metaG (version 2) | ecosystem: Environmental > Aquatic > Marine > Intertidal zone >...
ATAGAAGAAGCTAATATAATCCTCACCGTTATATTCTTCTATTAATTTTTTAATTTCACTGTTTTGAATAAAAGGATTGTCGGCACAAATACGAATTACAAAATCTAAGTTATTGTTATCACACACATCTATAAACCGTGATAATACATCATTTTCAGAACCATAATATACTTGAACACCTAACTCATCTGCGATACTACCTAACTGTTTGTTTTCAGGTAATTCTGATGTTGCTAATATAATATCTGAGGGTTCAAAATCCCTTAAAAGATTTGTTAATATAACCTCAATCAATGTTAAGTCATTGTAGAAAGGTCTTACCATTTTATTTTTAAGTCTGGTTGACCCTAATCTGGCTTGTATTACAATCTTATACATCATAACATCTGAAGGTCTACACCGTTAACTTTACACCTCGATTCGATTTCATTTTTAATCATACTTAAAACATGTGCAGGTAATACACCTGTAAATTTGTCACTATATCCAGATTCTTTGGCAATACCATATGTGGTTATCTTTTTAATTCCATTGTACACACACCACTCAACCGATGTGTTAGCACTGTTTATTGCTGTTTGGAAATTGGGATACCCATGAACTGGTTTTGAAGTTAATAAGTTGTAAGGATACCATAAACATTCTAACTCAGGTGCAGAATCTTTAATCAATGTCCATGGTTTTGTTGGGTCTGGTTTACCAACGTGTAAACCTAAGTGTGGATAATAGGGGAGTACAATAATTTTAACTTTCTTTAGTTTTTCTCGGTCCATCTTATCAAAGTTATGGAAATCGTTAAAAACCACAATATCTGGTTCATCAATTTCATTGACTGTTTCATTAATACAAATATGTATCTGATTTTCTTTCTTTTCAACTTTTTTGAAAGTCGGACCTTTACCAAAAATAACGGCCTCAACACCTATAAATCCAAATTTACCTACCATATGATTGTTTTTACTTTATAAGGTAAAATGTTTTTTTTTAAAATAAACCTATTATACTTAGTTCTGTATTATTACAATAAAAAAGAAATATAATATAGTCAAAAATCGATTATGGATAAAATTGGTGTAATTGGTGTAGGAAAGTTAGGTTTGTCTTTCGCACTATTAGTTGAACAAAAAGGGTTCGAAGTGTGGGGTTCAGATATTAGTGAAACCTATATACAGTCTTTACGTGATAAATCTTTTAAGAGTAGTGAACCTTATATTGAAGACTATTTAACAAACTCGAAAAACTTTCATGTAACCACCAGTAACATTGATGTTATTGAAAATTGTGATATCATTTTCACTTTTGTACCGACACCATCATTAGAGTCAGGTGAATACGACCACCAATATATTGAAAGTGTTATTGATGATTTTGACGCAATGTATCAAACAGGATTTGATTTATCAGGTAAAATGTTTGTTGTTAGTTGTACCACTAACCCTGGTTACACTGATACAGTAGCAGAAAGATTCTCACAATACGGTATGGACGTTTGTTACAACCCTGAGTTTATCGCCCAAGGTAATATTGTGAACGGATTAAAATATGCTGATATGGTATTGATTGGTACATCCTCAATGGAGGAAGTTGATAGAATTAAGGATATCTACACTGAGATAATGGATGAACCTAATTTTAACATTCTTTCTAATACCGCTGCAGAAATTACAAAAATATCAGTAAACTGTTACTTAACAACCAAAATTTCATTTGCCAACATGATTGGTGAAATATGTCACAACACAGGTATCGGTGATGAAGTTGACAACGTATTATCATCAATCGGTAGTGACACCCGTATCGGTAAAAAATACCTTAATTATGGTTTTGGTTTTGGAGGACCTTGTTTACCACGAGATAATAGAGCGTTAGGTGTCCACGCTGAAAAAGTGGGTCTTGAGGTCAACCTACCCTTAGAAGTTGACAAATTTAACATTGAGCATCACAAATATTTGGTGAATAAATTAGTTTCTGAAAACCCAAACAGGGACACTAATTTCATCTTTGACTCAGTAACCTATAAAAAAGGTACCGATTTATTAACAGAGTCACAACAATTAAATCTACTACTATCATTATTAGCTGAAGGATATAGTTGTACTGTAGTTGATAATGACAATATTAGACATATTATAGAGAAGGACCTTAAAAATTTATATAACGATAAGTTTAATTTTATTCAAACTGATACTATTATTGAAGGTATAAGAATAAAATTATGAAAAAGGTAGTAGTACTTGGAGGAGGAGGATTTATCGGTGGACATCTATCAAAAAGATTAAAAGATAGTGGTCACCACGTAACCATATGTGATATTAAAAATCACGAATATTGGAATCATAAAGACATATGTAATAAGTTCATCAAAGGGGACCTAAGAGACCCTAAAATCGTTTCTGATGTTATCTCAGAAGGTGTTGATGAAGTATATCAGTTAGCTGCTGATATGGGTGGTGCTGGATATATTTTCACAGGTGATAACGATGCCAATGTTATGCACAACTCAGCACTAATCAATTTAAATGTTGTTCATGAATGTACCAAAAAGAAGGTAGGTAAAGTATTTTACTCATCATCTGCATGTATGTATCCCGAACACAATCAATTAGACCCTGACAATCCAAACTGTGAAGAGTCCTCAGCATATCCCGCAAATCCTGATTCTGAATACGGTTGGGAAAAACTATTTTCTGAAAGATTATTCTTGGCGTTTAACCGCAACTACGGATTGGACGTAAGAATTGCACGTTTTCACAACATATTTGGACCTATGGGTACATGGACAGGTGGTAAAGAAAAAGCACCTGCGGCTATGTGTAGAAAAGCTGCAGAATCACAAGATGAAATTGAGGTGTGGGGTGACGGTCAACAGACTCGTTCGTTTCTTTATGTTGATGAGTGTGTCGAAGCGGTTTTAAGATTAATGGAATCAGACTTTTTAGGACCTGTTAATATTGGTTCAGAAGAAATGATTACCATAAATGGACTTGCACAGATGGCTATTGATATCTCAGGAAAAACAATTAAAATTAAGAATATAGAAGGTCAAGATTTTATCGACAAATACGGTTTTACTTGCCCTGTAGGAGTCAGAGGTAGAAACTCTGACAATAAACTTTATAAAGACAAAATAGGTTGGGAAGTATCTCAACCATTACGAGTAGGTATGGAAAAAACATATAATTGGATTAATGAACAAGTAGAAGAAAGTAAAAAGACTTATATCTATGAAAGTCCTGATGGTGGTAAAACAGTATACAGGAGAGGTTTTGGAGAACCTCACGAAACACGTGAATTAATTAAATAATTTCAATGAAACTATAAATGTCAAATAGAAATAGAAAAAACGAGGACAACTCAAAGATGACTAAAAAAGAATTAATTAACACTATTATTGGTAAAAAACCAAGAAAAAAATTCTTATCTGAAAGTCAAAAAGAATATTACGATGTTCTAACTAATAGTGAAATAACAGTTTGTACAGGACCTGCAGGTGTTGGTAAATCATATATCGCAATGAAGGCAGCTGTTGAGCTTCTAATGGATAATAACAACTCTTACGAGAAAATTATAATTGTAAGACCCGCAGTTGAGGCTGAGGAAAAGTTAGGTTCATTACCAGGTAACTTAGAGGAAAAATTAGACCCATATATTTTTCCATCGTATTACCTTTTAAATAAAATTATAGGGAAGGAAGCTAGAGAAAAACTAAAAGATAATGATATTATTGAGGTTTTTGCACTGGCATATATGAGAGGTATGAATATTGATAACTCAATATTAATTTTTGAAGAAGCTCAAAATTCAACACCTTCACAAATGAAACTCTTATTAACAAGAATTGGATTCAATAGTAAGTTTTTCATCTCAGGAGATATTGAACAAACCGACCGTTACAAAGATAAGACACAATCAGGTCTATATGATGCAGTAAATAGGTTTCAAGATATGGATGGTGTTGGAACGTATTCTTTTGAAACTAAAGATGTTATCCGTAACCCATTAATTACTAAAATATTAAAAAGATACGAAGTATGAGAATAGCTTTTGACATTAACGGAGTATTAAGAGATACTTTTTTAAAGGCAGAACAACTTTATCAGAAATTTTACATCGATGAGTTTGAAGAAGAAAAAACGTCATCATATAATGAAGAAACTGAAGAATTTACTGAAGAAATTGTTAAAGATGATTTTAAGTATGAGTTGAATTTACCTGTTAAGTCATTAGATAATTTAGAAGAGTATTTTAGATTTAAGGATAAAGAAGACCTATTTAACTTCTTTTATGTCGATTTTCCAATGCAAATATTTGGACATGCACCATCAATAAGTGGAAACACATTTAATGTGTTGAATGACATCTATGAAGAGTTAAGAGACGAACATGAACTATTAATTGTTTCTGATGAAATACAAAAATCAAAACCAGCTAGTTTATTTTTCTTATCAAAATATGGTTCTTTAATTGAAAAAATTAAATTTTATTCTAACATTACAATAGACAGTATGTGGGATGAGGTTGATATATTAGTAACCGCAAACCCTAACCATATTCTTAATTCACCAGAAGGTAAAATAATCATAAAATATAAAACAACATATAACGAAGATATTGACTCAAAGTTTACTATAGAAAATCTTGAGGATTTTAAAGAGTTATATAATCAAATACAATTAAAATAATGTTAGAAGTATTAGGTGAAACTTATTATGTTGATTTTCTTCAGTTAGAAGAAAACATTAACATACCAAAATCAGACGTTAAGACTGTAAAAGTTGAAGGCGATGAATTAGTAGATGACGATACACAACATATCAGTATTGTTAAATATGAAACAATAAAAATGATGTTAGAGGTTATCTTAACAGAAAGGGATGATATGGATGAAAATTTAGGTATCCATAACGCAAAAAAATTAAGTCTTCCCTTTAAGATTGCATTTAATACATTATTAAGACATGGAATTATAAAACATTTTTAAATTATGAGTACAGAATTATTACAAAAAGTCGAAGAATCGGTACAAAAATTAGAAGATAAATCTGTAAGGATTTATTTTTTAGTACAAGATACTAAGGGTAATGCTAAGGCAGGTGTTAGACACATCTATCAAATTGCAATGTCCTTAAAAAATAATGGGTTTAACCCAATCATTATTCATGAAGATGCTGAATATGTTGGAGTTGCTGAGTGGTTAGGTCCTGAATATATGGAATTACCACATGAACCAATCAATGGTCAAAACTTAAAAATCTCACCTGAAGATTTTATTGTGGTACCTGAAGTTTACGGTCATGTATTAGAACAAGTATCTAATTTACCTTGTGGTAAAATTGTTATTTGTCAAGCATATGACCACATGTTAGAAACTTTACAACCTGGTACAACATGGTCACAGTATGGATTTTTAAAGGTTATCACTACAAATGAAAAACAAATGGAATTTGTAAAAGGTATTATGAAAAATGTCACTTTTGATATTATTGAACCTTTCATTCCTGAAACCTTCACCACAAAAGAAAAACCGTCAAAACCAATCATTTCTATTCACACTCGTGACCAAAGAGATACAATGAAAATTATTAAAACTTTCTACCTAAAGTTCCCTCAATTTAGATGGGTTACATTTAGAGATATGAGAGGATTAAACCAAGATGAATTTTCAAACTACCTAAAAGATTCTTTTGTTTCTGTATGGGTTGATGATACCTCAGGTTTTGGTACGTTCCCGATTGAGTCGATGGCGTGTAGAACACCTGTAATTGGTAAAGTACCAAATATGAAACCTGATTGGATGTTAGATAACAATGGTGTATGGACTTATGAAGTTAATCAAATGCCAGATATCATTGCTGAGTTCACTCAGAATTGGTTGGAAGATAACATTTCTGAAGGTCTTTATGAAGAAGGTCTTAACACTGCATCTAAATTCAAAAATGAAGAAGAATTTTCAAGTAGTGTCGTATCAACATTTGAGTCTTACTTAAGTGTTAGAAAAGAAACGTTTGAGGTTCAATTAGATAAACTTAAAGTAGAAGAAGAAAATTAATATTATGGAAAGTACATTAAACGTATCAGTAATCTTACCAATCAGTTCTTCAAAAGCAAAGAATTTTGAAGAGTTGTTCGATGGATGTATCACATCTATTCAAAATCAAACCACTAAAATTGACGAATTAGTTATTGTTCACAGTGATGAAGAATCTTTAGTTGGTTACCTATCAAACTATAACTTTAGCGGATTATCTGTTAATATGGTTGTTAACACTGGTGACATTGATTTTTCTTCACAGGTTAATTTAGGTGTTGAAAACGCAAAAAACGAATGGATTTCTATTTTAGAATTTGACGATGAATATGCATCTATTTGGTTTAAAAACGTAAAAAGATATATTGAATCATATCCTGAAGTATCAGGATTTTTACCTCTTGTTATTGATGTTGACGACAAAGGGGTATTTGCAGGGTTTACAAATGAGGCAACCTTCGCAGCAAATATGAATACCGAAATTGGTTACTTAACTAATGAAGTATTATTAAACTACCAAAACTTCCAATCAAGTGGTATGGTTCTTAAAAAAGAAGTGTTCCAACAATATGGAGGTTTAAAGAAGTCTATGAAGCTTACTTTTGTTTATGAGTTCCTATTGAGACTAAGTTATAATTCAGTAATGATTATGACCATCCCAAGAATAGGTTATAAGCATATGAATATGAGAGAGGGTTCCATTTTCTGGAACTACAAATTTGGTGAGAATAAGATAACTGAGGATGAAGTTGCTTTTTGGATTGATTCGGCTAAAAAAGAACATTTCTTTACGGAAGATAGGAACATAAATTATCAACCACAAGATGTTTAATGTTTTTAGAATCTCTAAGTGCAACTTCTTCTAATTCTGAATCGGTAGAAAAAAAGAAAAGAGGAAGAAAACCAAAATCAAACAATTATTTTGATGTTCGTGAGGAGACGGCTGTTAGGATGTTTTTAACAGCGTCTACCTACACGGAAAAAAACAAAATATATGATGAATATTTACGTGCTCCGTTAGATAAGATGATTGAGTCGATTATACGTAGATATAAATTATATAGAAAAGATATGGATTTTAGAGAAATTCATCACGACACACATTCATTTTTAATTACTAAGGTTGATAAGTTTAAACCAGCTAAAGGTAAAAAGGCTTATTCATATTTTGGTACCATCTGTAAAAACTATTTGATGGGACAAATCATCAAAGACCAAAAAGAACAAAATAGAAAAATATCATATGAGGACATAACCACTAAGTTAGAGAATCGACCTGATATGATATATTATATCGAAAACGAAAAAATAGAACCTTCTGAAATAATCAAAAAATTTGTACAAGAGTTAGAAGAATTTATTGAAAAAAATAATTTAAATAACAACGAATTAAAATTAGGGTATGCCCTTATAGAATTATTTGAAAATTACAATGACATATTCATTGGTACTGATAACAACAAATTTAATAAGAATATCATTTTATTATCTCTAAGGGAAATGACAAATATGTCAACAAAAGAAATCAGAACTTCGATGAGGAAGTTTAAAAAATTATATTACGATTTAATAACAAGACTAAACAACATATAAAAACTTGTTCAACAAATATTTATAGTATTATGGCAAGACCAAAGAAAAAAGAAATAGTACTAAGTAAGGATTCTGTTTTATCACTTATGCAAGAAATCTACAACGAACTTGTGGAACAGAGAGCAACTGCTGTAAGGATACAAAACAAGATGTTAGCCATGTTGAAGGACCCCGAAGATATGACTGTTATTGGTCCCGTCATTAAAGAACAACAAAAAATAATAAATGATACCATAGAAAAGAAGCTATCATTATCTAAGTTACAATCAACTATTTGGGAAAAGTCAAACAACAATACTGAAGAGAATTTTAGTCTTTCAGAGATTGACGATGATACCTTACAGACATTAATACAAAAAGATATAGATAATGATGATAAAAAAGATGGTTATAAACTAGATTAAATTTAACCATAATGTCATCAAATAAAGAAGGTTGGAGAAGTATTAATAGTCAGGTATCCGCTTACAAAACCACTATACAGACAAACGCAAACGAAACAAAGTTTAAAAAAAGTGCTTTAGGAGACAACTTTACTCAATCAAAGAGTGAGGCTATGAAGCAACTTAACTCTATGGGTGATATCAAACAAAGAGCCCAACAAGAAATAAGAACCACTTTTGATGAACTTGTGGATGTTTTTAAAAAGACAATGCCAAACCCAAAGAATACGGGTTCAAGCACTGTAGACTTCTTAATCAAACAAATATTAACTGCCAGTGAGTCGACAAAATCAAGAATGAGTGAGATTGTCACTGATGAAGTACTTAGTGTTGCAGGGTGTTCTGAAGAACAAACGTTTGACCCTCAAGAAAAAATTTACATTAATGTAGAATCAATTGACTTACGAGAATTATTAAAGAATAGTCCTGATAGTGAACCATGGTCTCTTAGATATGAAAAAGACTCCATCAATGTGGGTAACACACCATTCTCAATGGACAAGGAGTTATACAATAGACTACAAAATGAAGGTCTTTCTTTTAATCAAGAGTACGGTACAGATTATATTGGAGCATCAGGTGGTGGTATTTTCGATATAAAGTACGTTACCAGTTACACTAAAAATGGTAATACTTTTTTTGGTGATTTTTACGAGGTTACTTTAAAAAATAGAATCAAAGGAAATAATTTAGGAGACTTCTTAAGAGATTATTACGGTTCTATAGACCTAATTAATTTCAATATGATTTCAGTTGAAATCATGAACATGCTAACAAACTTTATTGATATATCAGGTGGTTTATCAATTGGCCAAAAAGAGGTACAGTCTAAATGGGCTATTATACTACAAAGAATTTTAGGATTATGTTTTGATAGTACTAAAGAAATAGACGTTCAGGGGACTGCTAAAGTTGGTCAGTTGGATAATATTGATGAATCATTTTTTGAGATGTCTTCTACCGATTTACGTAATATTGAGAATGATGTTAATAATATGGTTCAAGGTATTACTGAATTTACGGATTGTGATAATCTAAAGTTACCTGTCGACACTCAATCAATTATCAGTTCAATGAAAAGGGTAAGAGACTTAGATAGTGACAATCCGAAAGAACAAATTGATGAATTTATTAAAAGTGTTAATGATTTATCAAAAAACCAAAATTGGTCTTTTAACATCCCTAACAGTATCAATCTTAATCTTGATATCGCCATCAACTTAGACCTACTAAGGATTATACCAAAAGGTGCTATGTTAACCATATTAAGCCCAAAAATGTTATTGGGTCTGTTTATTGTTTTAAAATCAATAAACCCTAATTTTTCAGGTATTATTGACGGATTACAATCTTTTATAAAAGAGTTTGGAAAATTCATTGTTAATATGATGAGTAAGATTGCCGCGATTTTTGTTGAGGAACTCTTTAAATTATTAAAGAAAAATCTTAGACTATTAGTTGAGACCTTATTAATTGAGATAGTTAAAGAAGCCAAAGATAAAAGAGCGGTTATTATAAGTTCAATAATCTTTATTTTAATACAAACAATTTCAGGTATAATTGACTATCGAGAATGTAAGAGTCTTGTGGATGAGATACTAAACCTATTAAATTTAGGTGCCGCAGTATTAGGTGTGTCTATACCTTCGTTTGCGTTGGCTGCAAGTTCTCTGTTGGGAGGTTTTTCACCAACACGAGCAATGGCAGAGATAACTGAGAGGTTAGAAGAATTAGGTATACCAACAGGAGACTTACCGAGTGGGGCACCAAATGTGGCATTACCAGCAATCGCGGCACAAATTAAAGGTAGTTATCAAGAACAATTAAAAAATGGTAAGGTTGAGGTTTGGATACCACCATTGGCGGTACCACCTGTTGTTGCAGGTGCTACTGTACCGAGTAGAGCATCTGGAAAAGCATTTTAAAAATGGATAAATCGAAATTACAAAATATCATAGTTGAATACCAATCAAAACCTAATAAGGATTTGATTGAAGCGATGGATTTCCTACAAAATGATTTTGAGGAAACTAAAAAGTTAATTATTAAACTCACCAAACATTTAGACGGTACTGAATTGGTGTATAATAAAATATTAAAAGAATATAAAAAAAGAACTAAGTAATGGGTGACCCTAAGTATAACAATAGAATTATTTATATCGGTGAATGTATTGACAATAGAGACCCAATGGGTTTGGGTAGGATACGTGCGATTTTAAAGACGGAGAACACCTCAGACCGAGAAAAAAGTGCCAATGCAAACGATAGAAAAAAAGCCAAAAATTACACAAATAAGTGGTCAGATGAAGACCCATTTTTATTTAAACCGTTACTTCCTGTGTTTTTAAATACGGTTCCCAAAACTAATGAAAATAAAAATGGTGGAGAATATATTCACATATTTTATTCAAATCCTGACGATAAGGGTAATAAAGATAAATTTTATGTTGGTGGTGTATTTTCATCATTAACAAAATTAAAAATGCAACCTTATTCCGATGCTGTACAAGATTTAAATCAGGGAAGTAGGAATAAAAAAGATAAATCTCTTCGTGACCCTGAAACATTAAAATGTTATGAAGCAATTAATGAGGGGGTCTACTCACTACCTGATGATGTATCTATCGATGGTAGAGGAAGTGCCGATTTAGTTTTAAGAGATAATCACGTTATTTTAAGAGCTGGTAAATATGTCGGTGACCCACAACCTAACACTTATCCTGTTGCCAACCCTAATCGTGCCTTCGTACAGTTAAGTAAATTTAAGACAAAATCAGAATATGGTTTACCTGAAAAATTTTATAGGTTTGAATTTAAACATAAACCAATTAACCTATTAATTGAATACACATTAACTAACCCTGATAATACCAGAAACAAATTATCAGGAGCAATATATATTTACCAACTTAACCCATTAAAAAACACATCAACAGCGTCAAAAACAAACACAGAAAGCTTTAACATTAAAACTGAATTAGTAGATGTTGAAGATAAAGCGTTGTTAAAACAATTTATCTTTAGAGGATTATCTAATTTTGAATTAACTAATACAATTAATAGTTTCATACAAGGTGTTGTTGATGGTGAAATACCTTATTTACAAAACCTAAAACCTTTAGGTCCTTTTAAATTATCTTCGTTTGTCAATCCTAATAATAGATTTCCAATATATTTTAGACCACAAACTAGTTTATATGAAAAGTTAACTTCACAAGATTCACAAACACAAGAAAAATTAAATATTGGTAACCTAATGTCAGGTATTAAAGCTATTGATAGTGATGAGACACCTGGATATGGTTTAATTTACGATGACAGTAAAAGAGGAACTGTGCCGTTTAAACCCAAAGAAGAAACGAGAATAGATAAAAATATTAAATTGGTTAATAATACTGCGGCCATAATGGGTGGTGATGAAATTTATTTGTTATCACATAAGTCAGTTAAAAAAGGTGCAGGTAAAATAGATTTAGGTGGTACACTATACGGTATAGAAGAAAACAAATTATCGGACGATATTGAACCAAAAACATCATCAGTAGTTAGAGGTGAAGAGTTAATACAATTACTAAACATGATGGTTGACTTCATGGTGAGTCATGTTCACCCTTATCACGGAATGGTTCCCGATTCAAAATCTCAATCAGGAATAACCGCTGACAAACTATTAACGGAACTGGAAGCCGCAAAAGAAAAAATATTAAACAAGTATATTCGTATAAACTAAGTATTTATATAAAAAGAATATATGTCAGTTTACAAATCATATTTTAATAGAAACAATACCTTAGTTTTTAATTCATACACTAACACAGGTAGAAATCCTATTGTTGAATTGTTTTTCGGTAGGGTAGATAATGTACTCATACCTAAAGGGTATAGTCGTTTTATCTTTGATATAGACCTATCACAACTTCAGGATAAGATATCTAATGGTGAAATATCTACAGGGTGTTCAAAAAATATGTCACACATCTTACGTATGACCAATACATCAGCATTTGATGAAGAATTACTAAACGATAAATGGTCAAATGGTAGAAGAAGAGCAACGTCTTTTGATTTAGTATTATTTAGAATACCTAAAACATCAGGTTCAACAGGTGACTCTCAAGTATGGGATGAAGGTGTGGGATATGATTATTATGATTTTAGCCAAATTCCAACTGACAAATCTTATTCTAATAGACCGTCAAACTGGTACGAAGCTCAAACAATTAAAAATTGGTCGTTAAATGGGATATACGATAACGAAAACAATCAAACAATTTCAGGATTAAACTTTAGCGGTTTAACTATTGTAGATACTCAACACTTTGAGTTTGGTAATGAAGATATTGAGTTTGATATGACTGACGAAATTAACAACATTCTTACAGGTGCAACTACAGGTGTTACAGGATGGGGTGTTGCGTTTTATCCTCAAGTTGAGAATATTACAGGTCTTACTGAAAACTATTCAGTAGGTTTCTTCTCTCGTCATACACAAACATTTTACGAACCTTACTTAGAAACAACATATGACGATTTAATTCAAGACGATAGAAATATATTCTACGCAGAAAAAAACAACAAACTTTACTTATATAGTTACAGTTTTGGTAACCCTCAAAATTTTGATTCAAACCCAACGGTAGATATTTTAGATTTAAATGGTAACGTTGTTGATGGATTTACTGATTTACCTACATGTCAGGTTACTAATGGTGTTTACGAAGTTGAAGTTAGTGGTCTTACCGCATCAACAGTACCGTGTATGTATTATGATGTATGGAAGGGTCTTAGTGTTGATGGTGTTGATTTAAATAATGTTGAAAACGAATTTGTTATTAATGACCTTTCAGGGTATTACCAAATAGGTTCAACAACAAATGAACCTTCATTGTATGGTTTTGACTTTTACGGCATAAAACAGGATGAGAAGATTTTAGGTACTGACACCAGAAAAGTTAACGTTGTTTTAAAGAAGGCATATACTACAAATGAAGTGTTGAATAAAGTAGATGCGTATTACAGAATCTACGTTAGAGAAGGTAAAACTGAGGTACAGGTTCAAGATTGGACAGAATTAAACAGGACACCAGATGGTCATTATTTTATATTACATACTGACGATAAGATACCTAATGAATATTTTATTGATTTAAAAGTGATTACCGACCGAGAGGTTAATACTTATAAAAGAGAATTAAAATTCCAAATTGTTAATAGAAAATGAAAAAGGTAACTATCACGGAGTCAGATTTAATTGAGATTATTACAAGAGTAATCAACGAAAAGAAAAAATCCAAAAAGAAGAAAAAAGACACAACATTGTGTTCACGTGGTAAAAACGCTGCAAAGGCTAAATATGAAGTCTACCCATCGGCATATGCTAATGGTTACGCAGTACAAGTATGTAAAGGTAAGATGCCAGGTCTGGACGGAAAAAAAAGATGTTCAGGAAAGTATTGTTCAGGTAAAAAATAATACTTATATTTGTAAAAAGTTTACAACAAAAAAAAAATGTCATACAGCACCACTACCTATCAACTGATTAAAAAATCTAAGGATTTATCAGAAAAAGTTATATTAGAAACAGACGCATCTACAATAGAGAGAGCCATGGATTACTTCTACATGGTAAAACCAAAATCTTACGGAAATAAAAAATATTCTATTAGAATTAAAAAGAGAGAAACGACTCTATCTTATTGATTTAGATATCACCCACTTGTAACCGATATCACCACCGTGAGTTAACCAATCCACATATTCTTTGTGTTGCTCAGGTTTACCTTTAAATGATTCATTAAGACTTACGTTATTTTTCTTTGAGTCAAAAAAGTTTTTTAGATAAGATAATTCTTCTTCATTAACAACACCTCTTTCAATAATCATAACCATCTTTTTATTAAGTGATTGACCCTTTCTTGAATACATAATACCTTTTTTCATTTCAGAAATTACAGGTTTAGGTATCCTAATTAATCCATTATTTTCAATAATAGTTATTTTAAGGTCACCAGTACCCTTAAATACTCTGTGGTATGTACCTTTAGGTATGAAGTATTTTTGTCCTTCTTGCAAGTCCTGAGGTATCTCCTCGTCCATTTGTAACTTCCAACCCTTACCTGACTCAACAAAAACAATACGGTCGTATTGGTCTTTGTGCCATTTTAACTCATCAGTATCTACAGATTCACTGAATACCCTTCTAAATTTATTATATGATATATGTTGATTAGAATAGACCATTACCAAAATCTTCCTGAAACATTCTTACCGAAATCTTTATGGGCTCTACATGCCCAATATCCTGCTTTAGTTTTATCTTTTTTCTTTTCGCATTGGTGTCTTGCTGCAAATGACTTACGAGCAGCAGGGTCATTCCACTTGGCAGTCATAACAGGGGAACCGTAACTTACCTTTTTAATCTTACCTGTTTTAGGATTACGTACATAAACATACCACTTCTTAGGACCACCACTCTTAGGTTTGTTTAGTTCAACTTTCTTACCCTTATACTCCGCCTCCGATAAACCAAATATTTTTTTAGCCATAGGATTTAAGTCTGATGGTTTAATAAGTTTTGCTGGGATGGTTTTAGCTTTGGCTCTAAGTGCTTTTTGAGCTCTGTGGTTACCATCAAGTATCCATTGTATTTTATTTTGCTCGTCCACCATTACTAAAATAGGATATTGAGATGAGACTTCCACTTGAGAAATTCGTTCATTTTCTTCAGGATTATTATCCCAATTTAAGACAATATTATCCAATTTTTCAGTTGGAAAGTTAATAATTTTAATGTCTTTGGTAAGTTCTAAAATATCTTGAAGAGTTATTTTACCCTCCTCTGTTGCCCAATACGTGTCTTCCCCTTGCTCATTAACCATTGGGAAATCTAATGGTAACCTTTCACCTTCATATATAAAGAATTTACCTCTTTCAGATTCCAATAGTTCAATATCCTCTTCAGACCAATTACCATAACCCTCATTATAAAGTTTACGTGCTTCATTTATTACGTTAAAATATTTTGGACTACCATACCTGAATAAGTTTTCATCCAATGAAATTTTGTTATCCATGTGATATTGTAATTCTTCAGAAATAACAGGTTTGTCATGTTCTAATACCAAATTAACCAATCGGTCAATCGATTCATTTTTCTTTTTATAATTTTTCACTTTAATACGTGTTGGCTTTTGACCTTTACCTGTTTGAGTGTCTTTCTTTTCCTTTTCTCTTTTTCTACGACAAGCAGAGTCTTTTTCCTTTTGAGACATCTTACCCGCAACACCAGCACCACGACATACAGGATATGCACCTTCATCAGCATCTTTTCTTCCACAAGGAGGGTGACCTCCACCTTTCTTTTTCTTACAGATGTTTACCCACGGACCTTTAGGTTGTGAAGAACCTTTCTTTTTTTTCTTCTTACCAAACCATACTGCCAAATCTTCTGATAAAATATATTCACTCATGCTTGATTATTGTTATAATTTACTTATCTATTAGATAAATATAACTGAGAATAAACTTTTCACTTAAATAAGAAAAAAATGGCTAGACCTAAAAAAACAGAGACTACGGCTTCAGAAACAAAAAAGCCGACAACTCGTAAATCAAGAACTAAAAAAACTGAAACTGCACCTGTAGAGGAGCAAGTAAATGAAGTGTTAGAAGAAACACCTCAAACGGAAGAACCAAAACCAATCGGTACATTGTTCAACGTAATTAACTATAATAATGTTGAAGACTTAGACCGTTTCATTCAAAACCTAACTCAAGACCAAGCATTGTACTGTGTTGTACAAGCAGCAAGAGCAGGGCACCAAAGAAGTGCATATGGAATGGAAGAGTCAGAAGTTGTTTCAAAAGCAATTAGAGTATTAACCACTCCACCTGCTGAACAACAACAAGAAGTACCTGAACCTGAGGTTCACAAAGCTTAACCAATTAAACTTAATTGAAGGGGACTTAATTGTCCCCTTTTTTATGCTTAAATTTTAGATTATGGACAAAGAAACTATGATGTTAAAGATTATTAAAAATGAAACAATAATTAGAAAGGCACTATCTGAGGGACATAAACCACATACCTCAGATGAATTTCAACCATTAAGAATTGAAAACGAAACACTGAGGTGTTTGTATTTTGGTGAAGACTCACCTAATTGTAGAAGGATTTATACAAAATAAGTTTGGCAGACTAAATTTTTATCACTATATTTGTTTTATATAAAAACATTATGAATAAACTATTTTACATATTAACAATTACTGTCGTATTAATTTCTTGTGGTCAAGTAAAACAAGATAATGGGTTATGTCAACCTGATGAATACTACGTTAATCCTGACACATCATTACCTGTTTATGATTCTTTTGTATTTGGTCAAGTTGTAGATGCAATATCTGAACCAATTAAATTTGATAGTTTAGGTTTGGTAAAGGATAGTATTAGATTTGATTCTTTAATGAATGTGGATTAACTCCCACATTCATTATTACCAAAACCTTTGATTACTTTGTCGGCACAGGCATCTAATGAACCAATATAGACAACCTCCTTTGACCCTCTAGTTAGTTTAGCCGATGGGAATCCTGCATATACACATTTACGATTACCCTCATCTCCATTATAAATTGTCACATAAGGAATGTCCGCATGAACATCATCAACAGCACCTTGAATTGCAATGTCAATACTAGTTGATTTTCTTTCTAATATCTTTTGTGCAACTTGAGGATTTAATTTAAATGCACATTCTCTATTAACATTAGTTTCTATAGGTGAATTTTTTGCTATCGGACGTTTAGTCCCCCTTATTATTCTATTTTTTCTAATATATAAAGGACCTGGATTCCAATTGGTAACTTCATTACTGTGATTAACTTTAAGATTTTTTCCATTTTTTTCAATAGATGGTCTGTTATTAAGATTTGCTCGACCGATAACAATGCCGTTTAGTAATATGTTAAAAACCGCTTTGTTACAAAAATGTTTACTCGTACCTTTAGGTAATTTTTCTTCTTTATATGCGACACTTATAGTTAAATTGGCTATACAGTCAAAATTGGCAATCGCCTCAACAGTTATTCTTACAAATTGATGAGGTTTATATTGTTCAAAGAAAGTTTTACATTTTTGACCTTCTCTACCACCAGCTTCTTTACCACAATTTTTTTGATATTCTTCTCTACTATAATCTGGACCACCAATAATAGGTGTTATTTTAAATTCAGGTACCTTATCTAAATTACGCGATTGAACTGCACCTTTATAATAGTCAGTGAATAATTTTTTAATTGATTCACCCCTCATATTAGCCAAATCACCAGAATTTAACTGTTTTCTATTATTTTCAGCATCATAATTAGTAACCTTAGATTCGCCCACCTGAATATCAAATTTTATAATTGAACCTCTGTTCTGTTTTATAAAATTATCAATCGACTGTCTTTGTTTATCTAAATTAGACTTAACCTCTTTGGGTAATTGATTTACACTGTGAAAACCAGCATTCCAAGTACCTTCCATATTAACGGTTATTTTTTTCTCTTCCTGTTCAGTAATAACTCTACGAACAATATTTTCTAAATCTGACTCAGTTAGACGTATTATTTTTTTAGACATAATATCTTTGTTTAATTATAAATATTTGTAAATAAAAAAAGGGGACCAAATGGTCCCCTTTAATATAGATTTTAAGATATATTATCTTAAAGAGTTCAAATCGAATGTACGTACACCGTCAACAACGATTCTACCGTAGAAACGGTTGTTCACCATCTTCTTAGCGTATCTAGTCATGATACCCTTGATTGGTGTGAAGTTGAATGGATTGTACATTGTAGGTGTCAACTGTAATGGTACGTATGGTGCGTAAACGTAACCTGTATCCAATAAAGAAGAACCTTTATGACCCATCAATACAGTGTTAGGTGGGAAGTAAGGGTCACGGTAAACTTGGTATCTACCTGATAACGTACCTACTCTCTCAATACCCATGTTGTATTGGTCTTGGTCTGGTGCTGCGTTTGAAACGTGGAAGTACTCCAAGTCATCAAAGATTGCTGAAATTTCAGAAGAAACTACAATCCAGTTAGCACCACCTCTAAGAGTTGATTTGTGAATTTGAGCTGAGATTTGGTTAATCGCAGTGATTAACGTTTGGTTCCAGTCTTTTTGGTTATAGTTAACTGAACCGTTAGATACTCTCTTCCATCCGTTGTAGTCCCAACGTAATGTCCAAGCCGCACCTTTTCTCAAGTCTCTTAAGATTTCACGGTCGATTTCTGCTGCCACTTGCTCAGACAATAAAGCTGTCAATTCAGCTTCAGCGTCGATGTTGTGGAATGCAGAAACGTCTTGTGCAAGTTCTGGAGACCATTGTGCTCTTAATTTTCTTTCTGTTACAGAAACAGTAACTGCTTCAAGGTCGAAAGATACCTCACCGATTCTATCTTCAAATTCTAAGTCTTTGTAGATTCTGTAACCAGCTTGGAATGTTAAACCTGTAACTACAGTACCAACATATCCGTCTAATGAGTTAGAACCGATAGCCGCTGGTTCAGATGTATCAATGTCTAAGTAGATTTCACCTGCAGCGTTACAGATATCATCATACTTACCACCTGGGAAATTAGTTGTTCCTTGTTGTCCGTATTGTACGATACCTTTACCGTACTTCTGAGTTACTACGTTAAAGTTTAACTTAGTGTTAGAAGTAGAACCTGTATACCATACTTGTAATGAAGATAAGAACTCTTCAGTATCCATTTCGTTACCGTTAGGTCCGATTAATTTACCAGCACCGTCACCTTGGAAACCTGTTAATTTAACAAGTACACTCTTAACGTTACCTGTATAATCAGTAGATAAAGTAGCGTTTACCAATTCAGAACCACTCCATTTAACAGCTTGTAAAGATGCTGTAATTGCTGAGTACGCTCCTTTAGAGTAATCGAATAAACCTGCTGGGTCTTCGTTTGGTTCAGCACCTTCGTAGAAACGGTCGTACAAGTTTTTATCAGATGCACTGTAACCAGCTTCAGTACCACCTGTGTTACCTGGTGCACCGTAAGGTTGATAGTGACCTGTTAAACCGTTAACAGTTTCTGCTCCTTGAATTTTAGGTACGAAGTAGAACAATTTACCGATTGGTAAGTTCATTGCTTGTACAGATACGATATCATTAGCTAATAATTTAGAGAAAACTCTTCTAATGATAGGGAAAACAACTGTTTCAAATGAACCTGAGTTATCTGAAGCAGATGCTTCGTTGATTAAGTGAGAAGCTTGGTTTTCATACAATTGTGCCATGTTCTCTTTGATGTGACCATTAAGACCTTCTAAGAATCCTAATTTGTCCCATTTGTTGATTGTGTCTTCTTTGATAACTTTCAAGTGTTTTAAACCGATGTTACCAACAAGACCTGATTCTAATAATGCTCCCATTTTGAGTATTTTTTAATTTAATTTTTATTTTTGTAATTTACCCATTAAATCCTTCATTCTTAAGAACTGTGGATTTTCATAAGTTTTACTTTCAATAAGATTTGTCGCAGAACCTTTAGATGGTGATTTCTGTACTTTAGCAGATACTGATTCAGTAACTACTGTAGTATTTTCCTTACTATCTAAATCTTCTTTGATAATCTTGTAAAGACCTTTAGACTCCTTAATTGTTTCTGCGGAATCAAAACGTCTTAAAATGTTTATTTTTTCTTGCTTTGTTGTCGAATGCTCAGTGAACAGTCGAGTAGCATATGCTAAGTTTGAATTGAAAACAGCAACTTCGTTAAGTTTTTCTTTAAAGATGTTAAGTGCCTTACGGTACTCTTCATTCTTTTCTCTTAACTGAGCAACTTCTTTTTCAAGTGCCTCATTTCTTTGTGCTGGTCTCTTTAAAGACTTAGGGAAACCTTGAGGTTTCTTGTTAAGTGCACGACCATTAACGTTAGATTGAATAGAAGATTCTTTGTATTCACCTTCCATTTCTTCTCCTTCTTCCATTTCATAGTCTTTGTAGTGTCCATCAACATCACCTAATTTGTGACCATCACGTCTCTTATAGTTATGTTTGTTTCCACCCCAATTACCTTCTTTCATTTCCTCTTCAGATTCATCTTCGTCAGATTCATCTTCGTCAGATTCCATTTCGTCTTCTTCACCAAGTTCGATTTCGTAAACAACTTCGTCTTCTTCTTCCATTTCATAACCTTCTTTGTATTCGCCTTCCATTTTTTCTTCGTCAGCGATTACCTCTTCTTCTTCGTCACCCTCTGTTTGAATTTGATATTCAACATCAGCTTCCTCGTCTTTTAAGTGAATCTCATCACCGTCTTGTGTCACCACAATACCGTCTTCTTCACCCATAGCTTTGAAAACCTTAAGGACTTCCTCATCAGAAGCGTCAGTTAGGTCAAGAGGTAAAAGAATTTCTTCTTCATCGTCTACTTCCATGTCGTCACCTGGTAAATCCATCATACTTAACATTTCATCAGAGTCCATTTCGTCTTCCATATCGTCCATGTCTTCCATGTCTCCCATTTCGTCTTCCATTTCATCTTCTACTTCATCTTCAACATCCATCATGTCAAGCTCTTCTTGTTCTTTCATTTCGTGGTCCATTTTGTCCTCACCTTCTTCCATTTCTTCGCCTTCCATTTTTTCTGCTGCAGATTCTTCCATTTCAACCTCTTCAACATCTTCTTCAGATAGAGATTCTTTTACTAATTCACTGATTTCTTCCTTCATAGTAGAAGCAAGTATTCCTTTTGCATTCTCCGTTACGGCTTCCTCCAAATTCTTCATTTGTAGTAGTGCCTCTTCAACTAAGTTTTGTTTTTTTTCTGCCATTGTTTTAATTTTATTGCAAAAGTTTATTAT
>Ga0255782_10001399_pt1 | contig 20866 bp, 21 predicted proteins | sample 101ome_26_FD_179980 | JGI IMG/M metagenome (GOLD analysis project Ga0255782, IMG submission 179980) | Coastal salt marsh microbial communities from the Groves Creek Marsh, Skidaway Island, Georgia - 101408AT metaG (version 2) | ecosystem: Environmental > Aquatic > Marine > Intertidal zone >...
GTTAAAAACTCCCAGGCAAATTTAATAGCGTCTTTCTTAAAGTAGTCACCAAAAGAAAAATTACCAAGCATTTCAAAGAAAGTATGGTGTCTTGCGGTATAGCCAACATTCTCAAGATCATTGTGCTTTCCACCTGCTCTTACACAGCGCTGACATGATGCTGCGCGCTTATATGGTCTCTTTTCTGCACCACTGAAAACATCTTTAAAAGGAACCATGCCGGAATTAGTAAACAATAGAGTTTTATCATTATGCGGAACAAGGCTAGAACTAGGCTCTATTGCGTGATTCTGTTTTTCAAAATAATCAAGAAATTTTTTTCGAATTTCAGCAGTTTTCATTAGTTAATAGATTGACTGAAAAGACATTATTATAATCCCTCATCCAAAGATTGCCGAGGTATCTCCAGCCCCCTTTCTAAGTATCTCATAAGGATTCTTAGTAAAGTCGATGACAGTTGTAGGTGCTGGCAAGCAATAGCCGGAGTCGACGATAATATCTACTCTTTTTTGCAGTTTATCAATAACATCCTGAGTATTTAAAAATTCATGCCCCTCAATAATAAGAGAGACACTCATAATAGGTGCACCTAATTCAGCTATCAAATTTTTCATAAATTCGTTAACAGAAATCCTAACTCCAATTGTCTTTTTCTTTGGATGAACCAATCTATTAGGAACTATTCTGGTAGCTTCAAGGATAAAGGTAAAAAGGTCTGAGTGTGTTCGTTTTATAATACGAAAAGCATCGTTATCTAATTTTGCAAATTCTCCAATTTGGCTCAATGAGTTAAGCATCAGAGTAAAGTCATGATTCTTAGATAATCTGCGGATTGATCTTATTCTCTCAACCCCAGGTTTATTATCTAACGCAGAACCAAGTGAAAATCCAGAATTCGTTGGAAAAACAATTATTGCCCCAGAAATAATCTTGCCAGCAATATGTTTAATTAACCTTATTTGCGGATTATCCTTATGGATACTAATAATTTCTGCTTTCATCTAAGATAATTAATAACTAATTTGTCTCCATAATCAAATTTAGGAATATTACCTAGCTCAATTGTTTGACCAGCCCATCCATGAAAATCTGAACCACCTGAGTATAGCAATTCGTTTTCATCTGCAATCATTTTTGAAACATGGATTTCTTCAATATCTGAAAATGCGTTAACAATTTCTATGCCGTCAAGTCTTATTGATTTAAGATCTTTGACCAGTTTTTTCAACTTAGTTAAAGTCATTTTATATCTTAGTGGATGTGCCAAAATTGCCAAACCACCAGCTTGATGAATCCAGTTAATGACATCAACTGATGAAGCCCATTCTCCTTTTACTGCACCTGGCTTTTTACCGGTCATATATCTCTTAAAAACTGATGACATATTTGAACAAACATTCTCTTTAATTAACATCTGAGCAAAATGGGTTCTAGTAACATAATCTGTCATACATAAAGTTCTTGCTTTTTCATACGCTCTCAGAATTCCAACTCTGCCAAGCCCCTCACTGATTTTTTTTGCCCTCTCAACTCTGAATTGGTTATTTTTTTTTAGACCATCAAGTAATAGTTCTTCATTAGGATTAATTCCTAACCCAACTATATGGATAGAATGAGAATTGTGTTGTGCAGAGATCTCAACGCCATTAATGAACGTCAAGTTGGAGCTTTCTGAGTGTTTTTTTGCTTCCTCTAGACCCTCTATAGTGTCATGGTCTGTAAGAGAAAAAAAATTACAACCAGCATTTACCGCTTTTCTCACAACGTCTTTCGGTGATAATAAACCGTCTGAATAATTTGAATGAGTGTGAAGATCTATATTCATATTCAGTATGATATATATTCTTACTTTTTTTTGAACTTAAATAACTAATAAACATGTGTGGAATTGTTGGAGGAATCTCTAAAAGTAATATACTTCCTTATTTGATTAGAGGTTTGAAACATCTTGAATACAGAGGCTATGATTCTGCAGGATTGGTTGTTAATGTAGGGAAAGATTTCAAACGATATAGGGCTGAAGGCAAGGTTTCTAATTTGGAAAGGAAAATTAATGATTCAAAAGATGAATTAATAAGTCAGATTGGAATTGGCCATACAAGATGGGCTACACATGGCGCCCCCTCTGAGAATAACGCTCATCCTCATATTTGTAATCAGTCTATTGCTGTAGTTCAAAATGGAATTATTGAAAACTTTCAATCTTTAAAGGATGAACAATTAAAACTAGGTTATATTTTTACTTCTGATACTGATACTGAGGTTATTGCGCATTGCATTTATGAAAGTCTGAAAACCTCAAGCACCCTCTTAGAGGCAACACAAAAATCAATAAAAAAATTTCAAGGTTCTTTTGCCATAGCAGTTACTTCTATTGCCAGCCCTAATGAGATAGTCATTGCAAAGAAATCAGCACCTATGGTTATTGGATACAGCGATTACGGATTATTCTTTGCATCAGATCAATTGGCACTGATTGATGTAGCATCAAAATTTTCCTATATGGAGGATGGAGATATCGGACTTATAAATAATAATGAAATAAAATTTTATGACCTTAATGGTAAAGCTGCTAAACGCGAGATTATATCTTCCAAGCTTCAACCTGGACAGATTACTAAAGGTAACTTTCCACACTTTATGCTTAAGGAGATCCATGACCAACCGCAAGCTATCAGAGACACTCTTGAATCTAAAATTTCTCATAATGAGATATATGTTGAATCTTTTGGTCCAAATGCCTCAAAAATTTTTTCAACAATTGAACATGTAAAAATAATTGCTTGTGGTACTAGTTATAATGCTGGTCTAGTTGCGATGTACTGGCTAGAGGATATTGCTGAAGTGTCATGCAGTGTAGAGGTTGCGAGTGAATATAGATATAGAAAATCAATTACTCAGAAAAATACGCTGTTTGTAATAATTTCTCAAAGTGGTGAGACAGCTGACATTCTAGAAGCGCTAAAATCCATTAATAATAAACACCCTGAATCAGTCACTCTTTGTATCTGTAATACTGCAGAATCTAGCTTAACCAGAGAAGCTAAAATGGTCTTCTTAATGAATGTTGGACCAGAAATTGGAGTTGCGTCCACCAAAGCATTTACTGGGCAACTTGTAAGTCTCTCATTATTGGCTACAGCAATCGGAAAAGCAAGAAAAACAATTTCTAAAAATAGAGAGAAATTAATTGCCAATGGCCTAAATAAATTGCCAGGACTCATTGAAGATACGCTTAATATTGAACCTATTATTAAGGAAATATCAAAAGATTTTTTGGATAAAAATAATGCTTTATTTCTTGGGAGAGGGACAAAACATGCTGTTGCTATGGAGGGCGCTCTAAAACTTAAAGAAATTAGTTATATTCATGCTGAGGCATTTGCCGCAGGAGAGTTAAAACATGGTCCAATTGCTTTAATTGATAAAAATACTCCCGTCATAGTTGTGGCTCCAAAAAATGATTTACTTGAAAAGTTGAAATCGAATATGCAGGAGGTAAATTCAAGAGGTTCAGTAATGTATGTGTTTAAGGACGAACTTGCTGATATCAAAGAAACTCCAAATATGAAGTTGATATCGGTAACAAAAGGTCTTGGAAGAATCACAGGGCCCATTATTTTCTCTATACCTATGCAACTTCTTAGCTATTATGTTGCTCTAGTTAAAGGGTGTAATGTTGACCAACCTAGAAACCTTGCTAAGTCCGTAACGGTGGAATGATTTCTTAGAGTCAATAAAAAATGCATTACGATACTGAAATTAATAACTTATTTGGTTTATTCATCAATGAGGATTCATACTTCCCAATGTTTCAGAGATTTGCGACTAATATTGCCAAAGCTAATCCTGCCTTTAAAAAAAATTTTGAGAATGCTGTTCTCTTTCATCCTAACGAAATTAATCCTAAACCATCTATATCAGAACAAAAAATAAATAAAGAACTTCGTATCGAATTAGTAAACCTTATCAGGGAGTATCTCAAACAATATGATCAACAGGCTTATGGTGAGATTTATAAGTTATTTCAAAGTGTTGATCATATGAGAGATACACTGAGAAGTTCTGAAAGTTCGTCTCAACAAATTCAATTTGGAACTCTAATTACAGAAGTTGAAGACAAAGTAGATAAATTTTGTAATAACTATTTATCTTTGCCCTAGAATACAAACTCAAAGTACTAAGAATTTATAATTTTTTTTATAAACTATTGATTTTTAATATAAATTTCATTAAATAAAATTCTTTACTTTTTCTAAATTAAGCGTATAGTCCAAATTTGAACTAACATGCTTTAGTTTTTTCTTATTTTTTTGTTGTGGAGACAATATTATGGCTACTGATGATTATGATGAATATGAAGATGAAGATGAAAAAGACTTTGATTATGACTATGACGAAGAGTCAGATGATGATTGGTATTAAATAAAAAAATTCTTAGACACTGGGTAATAAAATTACCTAGTGTCTATACCTGAAAAGAATATATTTGCCCTAATAAAACCTTCTACAGAACCGCAATCAATCCTAGTGCCTTTAAATTTATAGGCTATAACTTTTCCAATTTTTGCAAGTTCTCTCAATGCATTAGTAATTTGAATTTCTCCATTATTATCAGGCTCAGTGTGCTCAAGAATTTCAAAAATATCTGGAGTTAAAATATATCTACCTATGATAGCCAAATTTGAAGGAGCTACCTTAGGGGAAGGTTTTTCAATCATGTCATCTACTTGAAAAACATTATTAGATGAAGATTTAAAGCTTATAACCCCATACTTAGCGACATCTTCAAAATTAACTTCTTCAACAGCAACAATACATTTATCCTTATTTTCTTTGAATATCTCATGCATCTGATTCATAACAGACTGATCTTCGTTGTGACACAAATCATCAGGCAAAACTACAGCAAAAGGATTATTTCCAATAATATCTTTCCCTTGGAGAATTGCATGACCTAAACCTAACATTTCAGTCTGGTTAATAAAATCTAGAGTGCAATTTTTAGTTATCTCATATATACAATTAAGTTTTTCAATTTTGGAGGTGGAAGAAATCAAAGATTCAAGATAAGGAAAAGGCTCAAAATATTTCTTGATAGCTAATTTATATTCATTGATTACCAAAACCATATCTGACATGCCGCTTTCATATGCCTCATCAATCGCGTATTGAATCAATGGCCTATCCAAAATAGGTAGGAGCTCCTTTGGAACCGTTTTAGTAACTGGAAGAAATCTTGTACCAAAACCTGCGACGGGAAATAAGCAATGTTTAATCATTAACTACTAAATTTATTTTTCAAAATCTCTTTACCTAACTCAACTCCAGGTTGATCATAGGCATTTATTTGCGTAAAAGAGCCTACACAAGATGTAAGCAGAAGAAATCTATACATTAATTTTGCAATATTTATTTCACTAATACTTGTAATAGTTATTTTGTCACATGGAATATCCTTTTCATGAAGAATTGCTTCATAAGTGGAATCAGCTTGCAAATTTATTAATTCATTAAAGCTCTTATTATTTAAGTAATCCAAATCAAAGCATCTAAACTTCTCTTGATTTGGAATTAATGATTCATCCCTTAAATTATCAATCTTGAAAATGGTCACGGTCTTATCTCTAGGGCCATCCATAATTAATTGCAAAAAACTATGTTGATCATCAGGGCCAATTAAAGAAATTGGAGTCAATCCTTGACGAGTACCATTAATATTCTTCTTACCAAGAGATTCTGCCCAGAGTTGAACAAACCATCGATTAAAGTCTTTGAAAACTGATGAATATGAAAAGATAATATTCATAGAAAACCGGCTTTTATTTTCTACTAGAAATCTAGCTTTATTAATTATTAAATCGTAGTATTCCCCTTTATTGAAAAAGTTTTCATGAACCAATTTGCAACCATCTAAAAGTTTCTGGATGTCCACGCCAATTATCGCTAGAGGAATCAACCCTACCGGACTGAAAACCGAAAACCTCCCTCCAACATTTTCAGGAATTACAAATTTTTCAAGATTATTTTTTAATGCAAACTCCCATAAAGGGGTATCTTTCCCTGTTATTACTGAACAGTTAGCTTTTGAAATCTCTATTTTGGTGTTTATATATTTAAGAATGCTTATTGGCTCAATAGTGTTGCCAGACTTTGAGATTGCAATAAATTGTGAATTGTTCAAATCTCCCAGATTAAGCAGGTAATTAACCCTCAATGGATCAATAGTATCTAGAAAAAATAACTTTTTCTTAAATTTATTCGTTGTCCTTAAGAAAGTATAAATTGCTTTAGTGCCAAGGCTAGATCCTCCGATACCAACTATGTAGATATTATCTTTAGTTACTTTATTGACATATGCTAAGATAGAACCAACATCTTGCTTATGAAGAGAATAATATCCAATAGTTCCAGACTCTTCTTTTAGATTATTGAGAATCTCATCATTGGACCTGATTTCATAAAAATTTCGTTCGTATCTCATGGACTAAGCACTACATCTAATAAGTTTTGAAGTATGATACACACTGTCATTGTAAGTATAATTAATTATATGATTTATACCGACACTAGTTTTAACAAAAAAACAATTCTTATTACTGGAGGTGCTGGATTTATTGGGAGCAATCTCGCATTTTATTTTCAAGAAAACTACCCTGATTCTAAAATTATAGTTTTTGACTGTTTTAGAAGTGAGGCGACCTTCTCTAATGGCAATTTACAAAGCTTTGGACATTATAAGAATTTGATTGGATTTACTGGTGATATTATCTGTGGAAACATTAACAATGCAGCTGATCTAGAAATGCTCAATGATATTAAGTTTGATTATATTTTTCATCAGGCTGCGATTTCAGATACTAGAGTATATGATCAAGAAATAGTGATGAAAACCAATGTTAATTCTTTTTATTGGTTTCTAGATAAGGCCAAAAAGGATAATGCAACCCTGATCTATGCCAGTTCTGCCGCTACCTATGGAAGTATGCCTTCACCTCAAAAAATTGGTTTTGAGAATCCTGAAAACCCTTATGGTTACAGTAAATATGTTATGGATCAAATTGCAGCAAGATATTCCAATCAAAATCCAGATTTAAAAATTATTGGGCTCAAATTCTTCAATGTATATGGTCCTAGAGAATATTTTAAAGACAAAACCTCTTCAATGGTTATTCAACTAGGACATCAAATTTTAAATGGTTGTGCACCCCGACTATTCGAAGGATCCAATAAAATTCTTAGGGATTTCATTTATATTGATGATGTAGTGCAAGCCAACATTAAAGCATGTGAAGCAATAAGTAACGGTGTTTATAATGTTGGTACTGGAAAACCAAGAAGTTTTCAAGATATAGCAGATTTACTTCAAAATGAGCTAAGTTGTAATTATGGCACGGATTATTTCCCTAATCCTTTCACCGGTTATCAAATGCATACTCAGGCTGATATTTCTCTATCAGAAGAAAATTTTAATTTTAAACCTCTCTTTTCTCTTGAAGAAGGTATCAAGCAGTATATCCCAAACATTAAAGACATGTTTAAGACGCCTTTAGATTAATGCTTAAATCTTTACAAAAAATTCAACCCAAAATTCTTGTCATTGGTGATTTAATGATAGATAAATATCTTTGGGGTGAATGCACCCGTGTTTCACCTGAAGCACCTGTTCAAATTATCAATGTAAAGAGAGAAACAAAAGTCTTAGGTGGCGCTGGAAATGTTGCGCATAATTTAGTGACGCTTGGTGCAAATGTTGAAGTGTTAAGCATTATTGGTGGTTGCGAGATTTCTAATGAATTAAAAAAACTTTTCAAAGAAATCAATCTTAATACCAATCATTTAATTGAACAAAAGAATCGTATTACTTCAAAAAAAACAAGGATTGTATCAGCTCAGCAACAGGTTATTAGATATGATATGGAAAGCAATGAAGATATCAATAAAGCCTCTGAAAAGAGTTTGATAGATTCATACAAATCCATTATTCAAGATTTTGAATTGGTTATACTTTCTGATTATGGGAAAGGTGTAATAACAAGATATGTTGCTCAAGAAGTTATCAAAATTGCTAACTCTTGTGATATCAAGGTTATAGTTGATCCAAAAGGTACTGATTATTCTAAATATACTTCTGCATATCTTCTAACTCCAAATAAGAAAGAGGCTTCTGAAGCAACAAACATAAATATTTCGGACGAAAAATCCCTTAAAGATGCTTTACTGCAATTAAAGAATTTTTGTAAATTAAATACTTCTTTAATTACATTAAGTGAAGATGGAATTGCCGTATTTGATGATCAATTTAGGTCTCATCCAACAGTAGCTAGAGAAGTGTTTGATGTCACCGGTGCTGGGGATACTGTCATTGCTGCACTTGGATATGCATTAGCAGCTAATCAAGACATTGATTCAGCTATAGAGCTTGCGAATTTAGCAGCGGGGATAGTCGTAGGAAAGATTGGTTCTGCCACAACATCATTTGAAGAGATTATTAGGTATGAATCTTCTCTAAATCAGTCTGACTGTGAAGAAAGTATTTTTTCATTAAAAAATTTTATAACAATTTTAGAGGACCTGAGAAAACATAATAAGAAGATTGTCTTTACCAATGGTTGTTTTGATATTCTTCATATGGGCCATGTTAAATATTTAGAAAAAGCTAAAAAATTAGGCGATGTTCTAGTTGTGGGTATTAATTCAGATAATTCTGTAACTAGATTAAAGGGTGTAAATAGACCTATTAACAACCTTAATGATAGATGTTGTATTATAGGTTCACTAAAATCAGTAGATTATGTTATTCCTTTTGATGAGGATACACCTATAGAATTAATCAAAACTGTGGTTCCAGATGTACTAGTAAAAGGTGGTGATTATAAAAACAAAAAAGTGGTTGGTGAAAATATTGCAAAGGAACTTGTTCTTATAGACTTCTTAGAAGGAAGAAGTACTTCTAATACTATTACAAAAATCCATGAAAATGATTGATACTATTCTTAATGAACTTGCACTTCATAATAATGTTTCCTCCCAAATGGGAAAATTATCAACTCAAATTGAGTCTTTTGCCAAATTGGCAATTAAAACATTTGAATCTAATGGAAAATTAATCTTATTTGGCAATGGTGGTTCGGCAGCAGATTCTCAACATATTGCTGCCGAACTCGTTGGCAGGTATAAGACCAACAGAAGAGGATTGCCTGCTATTGCTTTGACAACAGACACATCTGCCTTAACTGCAATATCAAATGATTTTGGATATGACCAGATATTTGTAAGACAATTAGAAGCTTTGTTGAACAAAAACGATCTTATTATTGGTATAAGTACTTCTGGGAACAGCGTAAATGTTATCAATGCTTTAGATTATGCTATTAACTTTGGCGCAAATGTTATTGGCCTCTCTGGCTGTGACGGTGGAAAAATGAATGATATATGTAAAAATAATATAGTAATACCGTCATTTGACACTCCAAGAATTCAAGAAATGCACATATTTATTGGGCATACATTATGTCATTTAATTGACCTCAATTTCTCGAAGTAATTTCTCTACAGCTCGAAAAACATCACTTGGATGTATCAATCTCATGCAATTGTGATGTTCAACAGGACACTTTCTTTTCATACATGGCTGACAAGGAAGATTTCTATTTAAAATAACTGATTTAGGGTTTTTCCACTGAGATGTTTCCTCTATCTTTGTTGAGCCAAATATTGCAATAGTTGGAATCTTAAATGTGGCTGCTATGTGCATTGGACCCGAGTCCCCAGTAATGAATAATCGAAGATTGGATATAATTTCAATAAGTTCTTGAATATTTGTTTTCCCGGAAAGATTTGTATAGTTTTTTATATTCTTAAGTCGCAATTCCTTTTCTATTTTTACTGATAGACCTCTGTCATTCTTAGGGCCAAATAAAACAACATGGTTACGAGATGAAATTTTTTCAATAAGCGCTACATAATGGCTAGGCAACCAACACTTTGATTCGCCATATGCTGCTCCAGGATTTATACCTATCATATTCCTGTATTTATCAATCTTTACTTTAGAGTTTTTGTAGATCTTTAAGTTTGCAATCTTCGAAACAGAACCTAAAATACTCCCTATAAACTCCAAATACTTCTCAACCTGATGCATATTTTGATACTTCTTACTATTAAAAAAATAGCTGTTTTTGCATCCTAGTAAGCATGCAATGATTCTTGATCTTAATGAATTTCTATATGAAATATAGAAATCAAATCTATTAATATGACGCAATCCAATTATGAGATTTAAGTAATTTTTATTTATTGATAAATGTTCTTTAAAGCACGGATGGTTAAGAAAAATATTTTGTGAATTATCATAGGATAGTGAATAAATCTCAGCACTTTTATAATTCTCACATATTTTTTCGATTGAAGGAGAGGCCATCACCATATCTCCAATCCATGTAGGGATTTCGATAAGTATTCTCATAATTCAGCCTTAGAAACTAAATGAAATTTCCTAACAGATCTGGATATAAAAATTGCAATTACTAGTAAGGTTAACATTGCATTTTCATTTGCAAAAGAAGTGTTAACAAATCCAATGAAAATATTGATTGAGGCAACATTAAAGGCTGAAATACCAATCCAATCGAATTTTTTCAATTTGTAAACTTTATAAAGTTGATAGTATAAATATAACCAAAATAATAAAAATATAGACAAAAAAATAATGCCGCCGCCAACTAGGTAAGTTATAAAAATATTATGTGAGCCAAAAAGCCAAAAGATAGCAAAAGCGAGAAAGAAAATATTTTTAGGAGCTTCTAAATTGGGTAAGAATAAAATTAACAGCAATAAAGATAATTCTTGTAGCTTATAAATGCCATCATTTGTTGATAAGACACTAAACATAGAAATCTTTTATAGCTTTTAAAGTATCCTCGGCATTTTTCTCTATGGAAAATTTTTTAGAAAGAATGTAATTTTTATTTTTAATCTCATTTAACAGATCCTCATCCTCAATAACTTCTTGGATTCTGTTTACAACTTTGTAGTCTTTATGAGAGTTCATAATCCAATCTTTATCTAATATTTCATGGGCGCCATTCTGTTTGGTAGTTATTACGAGATTTTTATAACTCATCGCTTCCAATATTACATTTGAAAATGGGTCATATTTAGTTGGCAATATAACTACATCTGAAATTTGATAAAAGATATTAACTTCTTTAATATGACCCAAAAAAAATACCGCATCACTTATTCCTAATTCTTCAGAAAAATTTATATACTTCTTTATATCTTTGTCTCCTCCAATTACTAGAGCTTGGAAACCCTTTTGGATTTGCGAAAGCAAAATTAAAAAACTTTTCAGCCCTTTTCTATCAAATCCATGACCAACAAAAAGAAATATTTTTTTACTACTATCAATATTATATTTCTCATAAGTTTCGTCACATTTCAAATTTATGTCTTTCTCTCTAGGTATTTTCACGCCATTATAAATAACTACTATCTTCGAGACTGGTATTGAATAAGTAGACACTATCTGATTCTTTACCATATGAGAATTTGCAATGATTAGTTTTGAATTTTCAAAACACTTACGTTCAATAATTTGATAAATAAAATGAAGAGGGTTTAATTTAGATTTTTTCATATTCCTAAAAAAAACTTTGTGGACACCGTCTCCAGCCCTGTATATATCAGGGCAAGTAATCCTCTCCAAAGAGAAATATATAGTTTGATCTTTCTTAAAGCATAGATAAAAATTAAAAAGTATCACTCTTATCCAGGAAGGCAAGAACCCAGGAAAAGGAGATCGAATAATCTTACAATAAAATCCTAATTTTTCTAACTCAATATGCAGTCTAGATAAGTAATTCTCAGCTCCACCAAAACTATTATCTTTTTCTCTAATTAGTGAGATCTTCACAAAATTTCTCTCAATAAGGTTTTCACCTGTTCCAATTCAATAAGATCCATACCTTTACTTTTCTTTACTTCATCTTCATAGAAGATCTCATGATTCATGTTAGAGAATATATGGTGTTTTCCATTATTTTGATAACCATTAATATTTTGGAAATTCCTTGTACCATCATACCAAGGACCCCATTTTGTAGGATAACTTGCGCCAAAAATTGCCACCACAGTGGTATTGCATGCAGCTGCTATATGCATTGGTGCACTATCTATACCAAAAAATAAATCTGCTTTATGTATGAGACAAGATAGTTCATTAAGGTTTAATTTTCCTGATAAGTTATAAGGCTTTAATTTACATAAATTAATAATTTTATTAACTCTAATAATCTCATTTTTTTCACTTGAGCAAGTAACGAAGACTTTATAGTCTTTCTCTTCCTGAAGAAAATCAATAACTTTCGCCATGCTTTTATCATTCCAACATTTGAACATCCATCTTGAAACAGGGTGAATTACCACAATTCTTTTATCTGAGTTTATGATTTTTTTTTCTAATGTAATCTCACTATCATGATGCCAAAAAATCTTATTTTTTTTACTGTAAATCTTTTTTCCAAGGAGAGGAATAAATTGCAAATCTTTTTCAACTGTATGAATTGGTAATTTATCATCACCAATAAAATCATAGATATTCAATCTTGATAAAAATTTATTACTAGGGGAGAAGCCTAATTTTAATTTTGCGTTGCTTAGAAAAGTAAATAAAGCTCCCCTATCTCCCTCGGTTAAATTAATAACTAAATCATATTTTCTTTTTCGTAAATACTTTATTGTCTTAATGGCAAATGAAAACTCGGCATAAAATCCTTTTTTCTTGATATTACTTCTATCAAAAAAAATCAACTTGTTAATTTCAGGATTATATTTCAAGACTGGGGCACACTCCTTGTTTAGAGCATAATCAATTTCTGAATTCGGATAGTGGGCTCTCAAGTTCTCTATAAGAGCTGATGAAAGAATAACATCGCCTATATTTCTAAACTTAATTAATAAAATTCTCACTACTTCTGTAACTAAAGGGTTTTATATATATCTATTAGTTTTTTAGTCATAATTTTTTCTGAAAAATTACTAACTATATGCTCTCTAGAGTTTGTGCCTTTTTTATATCTTCTCTCTTCAATAAATTCCTTTACACTTTCATTAAGATCTTCTTGGCTATCTTTATTGATGAGCTTAAAGTTTGATTCAGAATATAAGTCTTTAACGCTACCAACATCAGTAGCAATGCTATGGGTATTCATCATTAAAGATTGAATTAAAGATTGTGGAACTCCTTCGCCACTGTCAGAGCAGAGAACAAAAAGATCTAGAGCTCTGAGGTATTCAGGTACATTTTCTATGTGCCCCAAAAAATTAAACAAATGAGAAAGATTTTCATCTAAGACTAATTTTTCAACTAACTCTCTCTGTGGACCATCTCCAGCAAGGAGAAATTTAATTTTTTTATGGGGATAAAGCTTTGTAATATAAGACGCCATCGAAATAAATTTATCATATCTCTTAAATCTTCTGATGACAGCAAGCATGCCAATAGCTATTTCATCGTCCTGAAGATTAAAGATTTTTCTTGAATGAGACTTTGAAAATTTCTCAGGGTTAAATTTTCTTTCATCTGGGCCAGTTGGTATCGATTGAATTTTTTTTGGATTTATTCTGTTGTTGGCTATCATATCCTGCCTTACACTTTCACCAGTGGTGATGACATAATCACATAACTCATTGATAAAATTCAGCCTTGACGGATTAATCAAGTTTGAAAGATGTCGTGTCCTTATAAACTTTATCCCAGCCAATTTTGATGAGATACCTCCCACCCAGGTGTCTTTACCGCTATGAGTATTTACTATTTGAATCTTTTTTCTTTTTAAAAAAAAGAATAATCGAAGAATAGTATAAAAGTCTGCATTTCCGACGAATGGAAGAGTCAAAATAGCAATTTGATGTTTATTAGCAACTTGATAAATTTTTGATTTTTTTCGACAAGCTAAAAAAACATCATGCTTCTCATTTCTCAATGCGAGCATTTCGTTTATTATTCTGATTTCCTGACCACCCCAACCATTCGACCATTCAGTATGCAGTATTCTCATCTAAAAATTTATCATGATATTTGGATTATTTTAGTTTCTTTAAAATCTCTTTTTTGATAATTTCAAAATCAATCTCATTTAGGCAATTGCTATAACCTTTGCCTGCACAGCCAGACTCTGAACATGGGACACAACTCATATTGGATGCAATAACTGAATGAATACCATGCGTCTGAACTCCTCCAGATCTCGAATAGTTATTATATTTTTCATCAATATCCCAAGGACCCCAACTATTCACTGCGGTTGGGCCAAATAAAGCTACCACAGGAGTTCTGTTTGCACATGAAATATGCATAACTGCAGTATCAACAACAATTAATATTGAAGCAAACTTATTTAGATAAGCAGTCTCTGATAATGTTAATTTACCACTAAAAACTTCTGGGTCTGACTTAGATAAATTCACTATTTCTTCTGTTTTTAATAGATCATGAGTCGAACTTGAACCAGTAATCACAACTTTTATTCCAAGATTAATTTCACAAAAGTCGACAATTTTTGAAATTAGTTTACTATCTACCTCCTTATAGATTGCTTGAGAAAAGGGATGTATATGAATAAATTTCTTATTGTGCTCAAGAAATTTTTTAATGCAAGGATTGTTTATCTTGCCATGGAAAATTTCTACCCCACCTCTGTAGCGAATTTCTTTTTTTAGCACTCTGAGAGGGTCTTGATTAATTTCTATTATATGTCTTTGTTTGGAATTTTGAAAAAAGCTGTCATAAGGATTCCGAATCTTAATTTTAAATTTGTCCGGTCTACCTATAGATATCTTAGCTTTAATGATTTTTGCAAGAATTGCACTCCTGTCCCCATTGTCAGTAGCAATAAATAAATCATATCTTTTAAAAAAAAGAATGAATAGGAGTTTTAAGTCTGAAAAAAGAAGTGAAATTCTACATTTTTTTTTATTCTTTGTAAGATATATTTTATTTATATAGGGGTTGTTTCTGATAAGCTCATCTGTCCCTTCAGGGACAAGAACATCCAAACAGCTTTCAGGATAAACAGTTTTTAAATTTCTGAGCAAAGGGGTTATTAGTAATACATCACCAATACTTTTAAACTTTGAAATCAGTATTCTCATCGATAATATTTCCAAAAAGTGTACTTAGAATACAAATAAGCGATCACAAATCCTCTCCAACCATCCAAAAAACCCAATCTTAAAAAAAAGATTTTAAAAAAAACCCAAATTGGTGAAAGTATGGCTTTCATGATATTCTTTTTTTTCTTTGAAAGATTTGCATATTTTTTTTGTTTATCTATAAATTGCCCAACAGACTCATATGCAAGATGTCTCAAATTATTTCTTAAATAATCTTTTTTACCCTTCAATATAACGCTTTCATGAACTGCTAGGTTGTTAAACTTTCCAAATTTCTTATTAAAAAGTCTTAAGCTATAATCAGGATAAAGTCCACAAAAACGAATATCTTTGCCAAAAAAATTATTTACGCGAGGGACAAGATAACCGTTACAGTTCGGTTTTTTCAACTTTTCTAAAATTTCTAATTGTAATTTAGGTGTAATAACTTCGTCTGCATCCAGGACCATTACCCAGTTATTTTTCGCCAGTCTAATTGCTTGATTCTTTTGTCTACCAAAGCCAAGCCAACTTTGATACTCAACTCTTGCTCCCAACTTACGAGAAATTTCACAAGTTTTATCTTCAGATCCACTATCAAGAATCAATACTTCTGATGCAAATTTTGCTGATTTAATAGCATTTGCAATATTCTTTTCTTCATTCTTTGTAATTATTACGACTGATAGAGGGTGTAGCATTAAAATAAAAAAATTACAGACAGTTGGTGTTAGTATAAAAGTTTATGAAGTTGAAAATTATTTTCTTGGATAGAGATGGGGTTATAAACAAAGATACAGGTTACCTTCACAGAATTCAGGATTTTGAATTTATTGATGGTGTTTTACAAACTTGTCAATATATAAATTCTAAAGGATATAAGATTATTATTGTTACTAATCAGTCAGGGATTGGAAGAGGTTTATATAGCGAGGAGGATTTCTCAACACTAAACGAGTGGATGATTTCTGAGTTTGAGAATTTTGGAGTTAAAATTCTAAATGTATATCATTGTCCTCATACTCCAGAGGATAATTGCATGTGTAGAAAACCCAAATCTGGCATGCTAAATCTCGCTTTTGATCAATTTGATATTGACAAAAAAAACTCATGGATGATTGGCGATAAGGAAGATGACATTATTGCCGCTTCGGGTGCGGGACTTGAAAACACAGTTCTTGTCAGAAGTGGTCAAAAAATAAATGAGACTTTAACCAAAGCAAAATATATAGTCGATTCAATTAAAGACATTACAGAAATTATTAGCTAAACATTGTAATAGTTCTTATACCAGTCGGCAAATTTTCTAACTCCCTCTTCTACGCTTACCTTGGGTTTATAATTCAACTCACTTACAAGATCATTAACATCTGCATAAGTATCTGGGACATCTCCAGGCTGCAAAGGTAATAAATCTTTTTTGGCTTTTATACCTAGATTTTTTTCAAGAGACTCAATGTATTTCATCAATTCTTCAGGTTTATTTCTTCCAATATTATAAATTTTATAAGGGGCTGAAGAATAAGAGGGGTCAGGATTTTCTGATTTCCATTTTTTACTTGATTTTGGTTTGTTGCTAATTACCCTAATGACCCCTTCTATTATGTCATCAATATATGTAAAGTCTCTTTTATGTTGTCCATAATTAAATACTTTAATTGACTCACCAGAAATCATGGCTTTTGCAAATTTCTGTAAAGCCATATCAGGCCTATCAAAAGGCCCATAAACTGTAAAAAATCTCAAACCAGTGGTGGGTAAGCTATACAAGTGACTGTATGTATGTGCCATCAACTCATTAGCTTTCTTTGTGGCAGCATATAAACTAATAGGATGATTGACTGAATCATGGGTTGAAAATGGTTGTGAAGTATTTAGACCATAAACAGAACTAGATGAAGCATAAACTAAATGCCCAATGGAATTTTCTCTGCAAGCCTCTAATATATTACCAAAACCTAATAAATTTGTATCAATATATGCGAATGGATTTTCAATAGAGTATCTTACGCCTGCTTGCGCTGCAAGATTTACTACTACATCAAAATCATACATCGTAAAAATGTCACGTATTAAATTTCGATCTTCAATATTTCCTTCAATATGAGTATATTTTGTATGATCCATATGTCTGGATAGCCTTGCCCTCTTTAACTCAGGGTCATAGTAATCATTATGGTTATCAATGCCAACAACGGTGTTGCCTCTTTCTAATAATTTAATAGACAAGGCAGAGCCTATAAAGCCTGCGCTTCCAGTAACAAAAATTTTCATAATCTATTAATCCGAATTAAAAATATCTCTTGTATAAACTTTTTTCTTAACATCTAGAATTTCATTTGTTAATCTATTGGCAACTATTACATCACACATCTTTTTAAACTTACTTAAATCGTTAATTACTCTAGAATTGAAAAAATCCTTCTGCTTCTCTAGGGACAGGACAGGCTCGTAAACTACCACCTCTATACCTTTGGCTTTAATTCTTTTCATGATGCCTTGAATAGATGAGGCTCTGAAGTTATCAGAACCGCTTTTCATAATCAATCTGTAAACCCCAACTAATTTAGGCTTTCTAGCCAATATTTGATCAGCAATAAAATCCTTTCTAGTTGAATTAGCCTCAACAATTGCACCAATAAGATTATTGGGTACATTGTCATAATTTGCTCTTAATTGTTTAGTGTCTTTGGGAAGACAATATCCTCCGTAACCAAAAGATGGATTATTGTAGTGATTGCCAATTCTTGGGTCTAGGCCAACACCTTTAATGATACTTTTTGAATTCAGGTTATGTATCTCAGCATATGAATCAAGTTCATTAAAGTATGCAACTCGCATAGCCAGGTAGGTATTACTAAACAACTTTACCGCTTCAGCTTCAGTAGAATCCATATACAAGATATCAATCTGATCTTTGGCTGAAGCATGAAGTAACATTTCAGCAAAGGTTTCGGCCTCCTTAGAGTTGTCTCCCATAATAATTCTTGAAGGATAGAGATTGTCATACAAAGCATTACCCTCTCGAAGAAACTCGGGGGAAAAAATTATTTTATTTTTTACAAATCTTTGTTTAATGCTTCTTGTATATCCAACAGGAACTGTCGATTTTATTATCACAGTGGCATTAGGATTGATGTCTTCTATATCTTGCATAACTTTCTCAATAGAATCCGTATTGAAAAAATTATTCTCAGTATCGTAATCAGTTGGGGTAGCAATAATAATAAATTCTGCAGTATTGAAAGCCAATGAAGAATCTGAAACCGCTTTGAGGCTTAAACTTTTTTGCTTAAAGAAAGCTTCAATTTCACTATCTTCAATCGGAGAAATTCTACTATTAACCTTATTAACCTTCTCTTTATCAATGTCATAGGCAATTACATTATAGAATTGAGACAATAAAACTGCATTTGACAGCCCTACATAACCAATCCCTGCAACAGCAATATTCATAAAAGTCCTTTGATTAAAGATAAGATTAATTCTGGCTTTATAAGACTTATTGAAAAATCTTGTTTATTGATTTTATACGCATTAACCTTATTTCCAGAGCTTATAGCTAAATTTTTATCAGTAATAAAGCAATTTCTTTCGAGCGGCGTCGAGCCAAAGATAGTAATGGATGGGATATTTAATGCCCATGCAATGTGTGTAGGTCCTGTATCCCCACCAATAACTAAATCAGAATTAATAACCAGTTGTTTTAACTCTGAGAAATTCTTACACTTAGTGATTGACAGACCCCTAGATAGAGATTGCAGTCTTTCAGCCATCTCAAATTCTTTTTTTGAGTGCCATAATGCAACAAAGTTAGCTTGAAGTGCATTTACTATTTGAGCATATTTTTCTACAGGATAAATCTTAGAATCAAAGGAAGCTCCCAAAACGATAAGAATTATTGGCTTACCCTCCCTAGCTTTTTTTGATGACAAATTAAAAATAGGTTTTTTGTATTTGATCTCAAGCTCTCTCACTGGGATATCCAAAGTAGAAGCAACAATATTCATATATCTCATTACTACATTTTCATGATAGGGGAATTTATACTTCTTGGAATAAAAGTAAGATGCAAATCTTTCTCTGGTGGAGTTTTTATCAAATCCAATTCTTTCTCTCGCTGGAATAAACCTAGTGATGACTGCAGATTTAATTAGCCCTTGTAAGTCAAAAACATAATCATATTTTTTGAAGGTTTGTAATTTTCTTAATGTTTTAAATAAAAGAATTAATGACTTGTTTTGCTTGATTTTTTTTAGATCTAATTTGATAATATTATCTATCTCAATACAATCATCTAATAAAGTGGCAAATTGATTATCTACAAACCAATCAATTGAAGCTTCTGGGAATTTTTTCTTGATAAACTGAAGAACAATCATTGATTGAACAATATCTCCAATAGCTGAAAGTCTTACAATAGCAATTTTCATTATTCATATTTTAACTACCTTAGAGAATCATACAAAGAAACCGAATACCTGAAAATGATATAATCCCACGTCATGCCAGATAACAGCACCAGCCTCTCAACAAATTTTATTTTTAACCAAATTGATCAGGATTTGTCGAAAGAGCTTCATAAGAAAATTCAAACTCGTTTTCCACCTGAGCCCAATGGTTATCTTCATATTGGACATGCCAAATCAATATTTCTTAATTTTGGTATTGCAAAAAAATATGGCGGATCTTGTAATTTAAGATTCGATGATACTAATCCATCCAAAGAAGATATTGAGTTTGTTGATTCAATACAAAAAGATATCAACTGGCTTGGTTTTAATTGGGAGAAACCCGATAGGTATAGCTCTAATTACTTTGATAGATTCTTTAATTATGCGATTGAACTTATTGAAAAAGGTTTGGCATATGTTTGTTTTCTTTCACCCGAAGAAACAAAAGAATACAGAGGAACTCTTAAAGATTCTGGTATAGATAGTCCTTATAGAAATACTTCAATAGAAGAAAATCTAAGACTATTTAATCAAATGAAAAATGGTGAGTTTAAAGAGAATCACTGTGTGCTTCGTGCCAAGATTGATATGTCCAGTTCCTTTATTTGTATGAGAGATCCCACTCTTTATCGTATAAGGTTTGAAAACCATCATCAAACAGGAAAAAAATGGTGTATCTACCCAATGTATGATTTTGCCCATTGTATATCTGATGCAATTGAGGGCATAACCCATTCATTATGCACACTTGAATTTCAAGACAATAGAAGACTATATGACTGGATATTAGAGAATTTAGATGACTTTAATAAGCCTGATAGACCCCATCAATACGAGTTTTCTAGACTCAATCTTGAATATACGGTAATGTCAAAAAGGAAACTTAGTATCCTTGTGAAAAATAAACATGTCAATGGGTGGGATGATCCTAGAATGCCAACAATTTCAGGCCTTAGAAAAAGAGGTTACACTCCAAAAGCATTAGAAACTTTTTCCGATAGGATTGGCATTTCAAAAGTCGACTCAATGACCGATATCAAAATTCTAGAAGACTCTATACGAGATGATTTAAATGATAATGCACCAAGAACTATGGCTGTTATTGATCCAATCAAGGTAATTATTGAAAATTACCCTAAAGATTCTTTAGAGTCAATAAAAGCGCCAATCCATCCTCAAAATAAAGCTATGGGTGATAGAGAAATTTTCTTCTCTAGAGAGATTTTCATAGAAAGAGATGATTTTTGTGAAGTGGC